>Ga0272440_1002484_pt1 | contig 14336 bp, 13 predicted proteins | sample SSMMMBAug17_FD_192440 | JGI IMG/M metagenome (GOLD analysis project Ga0272440, IMG submission 192440) | Marine sediment archaeal communities from Little Sippewissett salt marsh, Falmouth, MA, United States - SSM-MMB-Aug17 | ecosystem: Environmental > Aquatic > Marine > Wetlands > Sediment ...
ATTGAATTTCTTACATTCATTAATCACATAATGTCGCCGCGGACCTGCTAATAGTAGAATGAATTTATCTTTAGGCATTGTTTTTAATATGTCTATAAGTATATCCGGGCCTTTTTGCCATTTTGGATGTGAAAGGTTTGTGCCAAGACTATCTCTTTGAAAAGAAGCAATGATGATTTTATTTGTAAAAAGCGATTGAGGAATTAAATGGTTTTTTATAATTTTTTCTTTTTGCTCGAATCGCGATGGATTGAATAAATCTAAGTTCAGGTAAAAGGGTTGATAAAAAGATAAAACTCCTTTTGAGTCAAAAATACTTTTCTGTTTAGTTGAGGGAACAATCCAGGCTTTCGCTATTTTAGAGACTTTTTCAAACTCGTTTATTAAAGAATATTGATCATCATTCAAATCAATGAAATTAGAAGTCGTTACCAATATATTCTTTTTTTGTCTCAAAAAAAGAAATTTTGGATGTAAAATTCTATTCCACCAGATATTGTGAATTATATTTGCAAAACCCCAGAATCTTACTTCTTTAATTTGTAATCTTTGTAAAGCATTTTGAATATTTTTTCTCTCAATATCCATATGCCATCCCACATTATCTTTTCCATCAAGGTATATTTTCATGGTAATAAACTTTATCCTAATTCTATTGATTTTTTTATAGTTTTTTTGCCAAAACAAAATATCCGGTCGTGATCCATTGGCTTTTATGATGTATTAATATTCGATTTTTGAAAGATTTTCTATTTTTTTTCAGTCTACATCAAGAACTTTAGCATAAAACTTGAACTGAGATAGCATTGAATCCAAATAATACCTTCTGAAAATTACTATTTTTTTTGATGATTTATTATTTGATAACATTTTAATATCCAACGTTTTGTATCAGTTTTTGAACGAAATGATTTCAAATATGTGCCTATAAAAGGTATTTTAAATATTCTTGAGTTAAACTTCGCAGCCCCTTTTGAACTTCCTCTTCCAAAATGACACGCAAAAATATCTGAAATTTCAGGATGGTAGTATTCAGCACAGTAAGTAATCTTTCCAAAAGGGCCAGATTGATCAATCCTGGTGCTCTTACATTGTAATATAAAACTTCTATATCCTGCATTTAAGTATTTCTTTCTCATTTCATGACCTGTATCCATACCTTTTGTAATATTATCAGGGTCAGGCATCATTGAAATATTTAAGCTGTTATAGATCTCTGTCGTAAATATAACTGCATACATTAAAGGAAAATCAAGAGGTTTTCGATTTTGAGTAGGAACAGGCGGGGTGCCTGCAATAACAACTTTATCTTTTAGTTCACTTATTAGCAGTTTATCCCAACCATTGTATAAAAAAATACAATCTGCATCCAAGATAACAGTAAAGGGAGACTGTGACTTTTCAATAAGAAAATCTAAAGCTTCCGCATGTCCGATACTGCCTTCTTGTGATTGTTGGCGAAAAAAAATTGTAATATTTTTATAAGTATCTTTTAGTTTCTCAAGCTTTGCTATATCTTTTTTTTGTGAACCATTATCGCAAATATACACATGAAAGGAACTCTTCGTTAAATGAGACAATGCATACAAAGATAATTTAACAAAGTCGAATGTATTATAATTAACTATAAGTATAGATATTTTTTTGTTTGTTTCCATTTATATATATATCTACATTTTGAAATTAAACTTCTCGCCATCCTCTAAAATATTGAGGTGGGGTAAGGTGTTCATAAAAATCCTTAGTATCTTCAATAACCTTTTTCTTATGATCCAAAATATATTTATTAAATATTTCCATATTAGCCCAATACAGCATTTTGTCGGCCTCTTCATTTGTAATTTCAGGCATCCAGTGAAAACTAAACAGATCAGAGTTTACATGTTTTTTATAAAAATATTCAATCGAATTATCAGCTTGTAGTCGCCCTTCCTGCAATAGTTTATCGAACAAAGCTGAACCTGGATAAGGCGTAACAGGTCGTATCGTTCTTAGTTCCACGCCATCAGAATAGTTGTTAATAAACTCTACCGCTTTTTGAAGGGTTTTATCTGTATCGTAAAGGTTACCCCACATGATGTTAATTCCCGGTGACAGGCCAACTGTTAATGTTCTCTCTATGCCTTGAATGACTTCATCCACTGTCTGTTTTTTGTTCATAGCTGATAATACTTTATTATCTAAGGCCTCTACTCCGAAGTTTAAATACCGAAAGCCGGCATTTTTCATTTTGATAAGCAGGTCAGGCTTCGCCATGTTAAGCCGTGCATTACAGTCAAAACCGAACTGCCAACCTTTTTTCATCTGAACATCCACAACAGCATCGCAAAATTTTTCAATGTACTTTCGATTCGCCATAAATAATTCATCACTTAGTTGAAAATGTCTAATAGCGTGTTGTTCAGCCAACCAAACAATCTTATCTAACAGATCAGGTATATCATATTGAAGAAATTTCTGGTTCATTCGGTAACAAAAAGTACACTGATAAGGACAGCCTCTTCCCGACAACAACTGTATTGCGAACTCATCATTTTTTGTTGCTGGAAATCGGATACGTTTATATACATTCATGCCATCGATATCATAAGAATGGGGTGTGTCATCATACCCTTTAGAGGGAACGATACCATCGGGCATGCCACTTTCTAACCAGGCAGGAAGAGATATTTCAGCAGGACCTGTAAAAACAGTGTCTGCTCTTAGAAAATTCTTGTAGTATTCAGGTGCTGCAGATGGGGCATGGCCTCCAATTATAAATTTGAATTGTTTTCTATAGCTGGACTTGTTAATAATTTTGGCTATATTATGGACTTCAGCGTGCTGATAATAACCTGAGATAAAACCTAAACCAACTACATCGTAAGAAAACAAGATTTCCTCAAGCTTTTCGTAGGGTTCTTTTGTTAAGTTGTAGTCTTTGATTTCAACCCTATGAGAATTGCGATTTAAAACATCGGATAAAACTAAGAGGTGTTCTGGCAGCACTGGCCAGCGAGAACCATTATTATAGTTGATGAGAAGTATATTCATTGTTTTGTTTTTCATAATTGACCCCAATGTTTGCTAAATTGGATATACCATAATAACAAATACTTATACCTTTTGCAGTACCATCATGATATTTGATGTTTTTTTGAACTCAGATAATTTTTTGATATATTCTAAATTTAATTGTTGCAATTTATGGCTTAACCAGGCTCCTATTTCAGTATTAGAACTTTTTACTTCAGGAATATTTAATCCAATTTCACATGTTTTTTGGGGCTGCTTGTTCATGATCCAATTTAGATGATTAAGAATATTGTAATCCTGAAGAAAAAATACATCAAGGACTTTGAAACCTGCTTCATGTGAAAGTTTGCGAAGAATGTTTTCTGTAAAATAAAAGTTATGTGCTTCATGATAATAAAAATTAGAATATTCATGAATATTCCAGACTGAAATCAGAGGGTCATACAAATTAGGAACTTCAATAAGAGCGATGCCTTTATAGCTTAAAACTTCAAAAATGGATTGTAAAAAAAGTTTTGGTTCTGATGTATGCTCCATCACTTGAAAAGAGCAGCATATATCATAAGTTTTATTTTTAAATTTTGAATGATCCAGAATATTATTGTCAGTATCAATATGAAACATTTCTTGAATAAATTTTACACAGGAAGAATCAAGTTCTATGGCATTAATTACTTGAAACATATCTTTCACATGAACAAGAAATTGACCTGCTGAAGCACCTATCTCTAACAAAGAATCTTTTCCTGAAGTATATTGTTTGAGTATAGACAATCGATCCTTTTGAAAGTTTTTATAGATATTAAAAAGTTCTGAAGGATGTGTTTTGAAAGATTCGCTCCGATGTGAAAATTTTTTTCGATATTCATTATCATAATAGTCTGCTTCATTCGTGATAAATTTGTCGAGAAACCCAACTTCACAATTTTTACAAAAAAACACACGACCTTTTCCCTTACGAAGTTTTTCAGTCATTATCGTTTTTGTTAAATTTTTACAAAATGGACATAATTTGGTCTGCATAAAAAAACAACTCCTTTTTGATTGAGGATACTTGCAATAATAATTAATCAAATCATTATTATCTTTTTTTTTGTGCCATAACCACATACTCTCCTTGTTCTGTGTCTCCATCAGAAAACCATTTATTAAAAATTTTGATAGATTCGAAACCATTCTCTTCTAATTTTATTGAGATTTGTTTTCTTGAATATGGTCTTAGAATATTGATAAATTTTGATCTATCCTGTGAGTTTCGTTTAAGAAAAACTTTTTCCCAAATAATATCATCATTGTTTTTATCTTTACTAATACTTGCTAAAATAAACTCCCATGGATCACTTTTTGGAAGGTCCTCCCAGATTTTAAGTTTATTCTGGAATAATTCAAGTTGTTGTAAAATATGTTCAAAATCCCAAAGTTCCAAAATAACAAACCCACCTGGTTTTAAGCATTGATTAATCCACTTCATAATATCCTTTTCTGAGTTCTTGTTCAGAGGAGCAATGAGTTGTATTACTATATCTACAGCAAGTACAATATCAAAATTTTTTGGAGGCAATGCGTCAAAAATATTTTTATTTATATTTGTTACTTTGTAGCAATTGGCATACGATTTAAATTTTTCAGCAAATTTATATCTTGAAGAACTTATTTCATAGCCAATTCCTTCAGACAACAATGATTCTTTTTCTAAACGATATAATAATTTGCTATTGCCAGAACCAATCTCACAAATTTTTCCACTCCAAGAATCATTATGATTTACGATGTTTTTTTTTATAAATTGAATATGTTTAAAGCATGATTCTAATTTTTCATCGCAATATTTAATAAAACTGCTTTCCGAAAAATTGATCAATTTTTCAACGTTATCATATGCAGATAAGTTCAAATGCTTCTCTGTTTTCATTACTTTCTCCTAACTATCTATAGATACAGGATTTTAAGAAACCAGAAATTTTATTTTTCATACTTTTTATTGGAGCCCCTTTCCAGTTTTTTGTTTGATAAAGATATGGAGAATATATATTTTTAAGCTCCAATTTACTCTGGTAGCCACACTTATGATTTGGATCAGAGGATAAAATATGAAATATTTTATCAACTAACGTCTGAACAACACCATCTGAAGCAAAATCATAGGGATGAATATTTTTCATAGCTTTAGAAAAATGTACTTCTGTTATTGCTTTCCAACTTTTTTTGTTAAGGGCACGAGAGAGAGCTAATTTGGAATGAACTCTGATAGAGGCATCTTTGACAATGTCTGTTCGCCAATTTTTTTTGTTATAATATATTACTGGTTTATGCCAAAAAGGCATTTCTATAGCAACTGACGAACCCGCTACTACAATTAAATCGGAAAAGGCCGTCGCCCATGAAGCATCTTTTTCTTCAATAGCAGAAACCCCCCATTCGTCTGCTGATGTTTTATGTTTACCATAAACATTGCTAAAACCATGCTGCAAATCTTTATACTCCCAAGGATGTAACTTAATAAGCAAATTAAAAGATGCTTTTCTAATAGAATCTATAATGTAACCATAGTATGAAAATTTGCCATCTAACCTATCTGGCAGAAATAAACATACTGGCAAATTGGGGTTCAATTTATATTTGTTTATAAGGGAATCAACATTATTTACTTTAGTTGTCCATATATTACAGATTGGTTCTGATAGGAGGTTACCAGTAAAATAAATTTTTTTTGCTGCATTGAGTATCTTTTCATATGGACCATTATTATGCTCAAGATAAAACCATAATGTTAGCGGGTGTGGTAAAAACAAATAATGACTATCCCAATAACAAAAAGAATCGAATATATAACACATTTGAGCTGTTTGTGCGTTAAGATGCTTTTTAGCATCTTGAATAAGTTCGCCAATTATAGGTAATTTATTAAAATCAAAAAAGTAGAGTCTTGCGCTATTTTTGTTTATAAAGGATTTGATGAAAGAGTGATTGCAAAAAAGCACTCGACCTTCGCATAAAGATTTCTGTCCATCCAGATCTATATCAATACCTGGCTGCAAGCCAAGGGGTGCTTCACAACTAAAAAGGGCAATGCTTCTTAAACCTTTTTTGTTTAATAGCTCTGAAATGTGAATAATTTTATGAAATGAACCACCATGCACACTAATGTTGATAAACACAACATCATAAACAAAACTATTTATTGTTTTAGCCACGTGGAATTCCCCAAAATTCACATGTATTACATAAGGGCATATCTTTTCGATTTCCTTGGATATGAGCTGTGATATATTCTTTTCGACGTATACTATTCCAGATATCAACCAATGATTCTTTTTGGCAATCTCCTATAATTCCAACTTCTTTTGGGTCGAAACGAACACAGATAGATACTTTTCCATCATGACGAATCGCCATGTGATTCAATAAATCAAGGCAAATACCAATTTCAGGTACAGTTGTTTCTTTTTTATATTTAAAGCTGCCTAAAGGAGAATGCAATATTCGCTTTGCAATAATACATCCCAATTTTTTATAACGATCTATATCAACATTACCCAAGCAACGAATAATTATGCTTGGTAAATTCTTACCTTTCTTCTGTAAGAATTGTTCGATTAATGTATATTGAATATCTGCTTCTTCATCATTTTCAAAAGTTGAAATGGTCAATGTGTCTAAATTGCCTATTATTTCATCCGCTTTTTCTATTAATAATTTTCCATTCGTATTCATGCACCGAATTTGTCTTGAAAATAAACTGACTGCCTCGCCAAAGCGAGGATATAGTAATGGTTCACCATTATTATGAAATTGAACAACAATATCATCCGGCAATTCAGAAGATATTTTTTTTATTAGATTAAAATCCATATGACCATATTTGAGAGAAATTTCCGGATACTCTTCATCAATTTTTCTTCGTCCACACATCCAACACTTTTTATTGCATAGACTTGTCAATTCTACATTAACTGTTGTAAGACTATTAAATATTTTATCCAAAATAAGCCTCCTATAATTCTTCAACAAGTTCAAGAAAATTACCCTCAGGGTCTTCACAGAAAACAACTTTTACTTTATTGTTTGGAGCATATTGTATTGAAGATACAAAAGATATACCCTGTGCAATCAATTTTTTATGAATTGTATCAAGATCTGATACAGTGAGAGAAATATGAGTCAACCCCATATCAAATAATCTTCTTTTACTCATATTTTTTTGGGGCATATCAGGAAAAAAGAGTAATTCTAAGCATTGTCTTTTGGTATCAACCAATTTATGCGTTATTACCATTATATTATTATGTCCAAGTATAGTTGAAACAAACAATCCCGATTCTTCTTGCATTTGGTTGGATGTAAAGCCAAAGTTATCAGAGTAAAAACAAGTCATTAAATTCATATCTTTTACAACTATTCCAATATGTCGTATATTTCCTATTGTATTACATTTCATATAAAATTTCCTGTATTGATTCTCTAATGACTTCAACTCCTTCAATTAAAGCATCTTCAGAGATGATGAGTGGTGGTCCTATTTTAATTGACTCTCGTCCTGTATGAACAATTAATAACCCTTTCTGCATACATCTTTCGCAAATTTGACTTGCCAGCAAAGAAGCAGATGTCTTTTCATTGACATCACGAAATATAATCGCAGCAATCATTCCTTTTCCTAAAATATAATTTATACAATGATCGAAATCTAATTTAATACGATTTAGCAAAGAATGAAGCAATTTTCCACGTTTATCTGATACATTAATTAAATTTTCATTTATAATTACTTCAAGAGTTGCAAGTCCGGCCGTGCATACTATCGGATTGGCTGAATGAGTGCTGCTCATATTGCCTGTTTCAGGTAGATCCATAATGTCAGCCTTACCAATAACACCTGATAAAGGTAGACCAGATCCCATTCCTTTTCCGCAACAGAGTAAATCTGGTTTAACGTTATAATGTTCAAATCCAAATGCTTTACCAGTACGAGCAAAGCCAGATTGCATTTCATCAAATGTCATGAGGATATTATTAGATTTGCAAAAGTTTTCGACTTCCTGGACAAATTCATTCGGATAAAATACTGCTCCCCATCCTTGAAATGTTTCCAGCATAACACCACAGATATCTTTATTGAGATTAATTCCTGTTGATTCTAAGTTTTTCAAGCTATTTAAAAACAACCCCTTACTATTAATATCTTTCAAAACCCAGGGGTAAGGGAATGGAAGAAAATATATATTTGGATCAAGATAACCAATCCACGATTTTTGTGGGTTATTACTGCTCATCTGTTGTGCCCCCATTGTACGACCATGCCAGTTTCCTTCAAAGCAGATAATACCGGGTTTTTTCCCTTCTCTTTGACCATACATTCTCATTAATTTCAACGCTGCTTCAGTAGATTCAGTGCCAGAAGAAAGAAGAAATGCCTTTTCAAAAGGGGGGGAAGCAAATTTTACCAATTTTTCTATATATTCAAGACGTTTTTCATTAAAATAAGCATACGAATGAAACAATGGTTTTTCAATAATTGAGTGCAATGCCTTTGAAAGATATGGATGTGCATGACCAATGTTAGTCACAAAAATTGTGGACGTAAAATCAATCCACTTATTTCCCATTCGATCAAAAATAGAATAACCATGTGCTTTATCCCATACAATAGGCATTTGTCCATGCATAGAACGTGATTCACATTGACACATTCTACGAATAATGCCTTTTGTTCCTTCACAGGGTATTGATGTTTTTATTATTCTATTGGAAGTATTAACTTCTGGAACAATTACTGGATCTAATGAAAAATTATAAGTGGCCATTTTATTCTCCAAATAATCTGTCAACATATTGATTTTGTTTTGTTTGTATCAGGTGTTCTATATAATCAATATCATCATATGTATCAACTTCAACCGTAAAGGGGGTGATAAATCCAATGACCTTATTTCCATGAATTAACTTATTTTTTAAAATAAATTCAGATTTTAAAACATCAACAAAACCATTGGCAATATATGTAGTTGGAAAAGATTGTCTTGCATTATTTGCATGGTCAAGTTCATAAGATCCAGTACCAATACACTTTAACAAAGAATCAGAAAGTTCGAAAGATTTATAAGCTGATTCACTCATTTCATGAATAGATCGAAGTGCTGTTGATTTTTTATTATCAATCATTTCCTGTATCGCTTTATCAATAAGGGCCGGATCTCTTAAAGGGGTCGTTGGGCGTAAATGAACTATATATGTTGGAATCGAATGATTTGTTTTATCATACCAACTAAGAAAATGATCCATGCACTCGTAATCGGTACTTTTATCCTGAGAAATTTCTTTTGGCCTCAAAAAGGGAATTTCAGCCCCATATTCTAAAGCAATCTTAGCATATTGCTGGGAATCGGTAGAAACAAAAACACGATCAATACTCTGTGTTTTTTTAGCAGCTGCAATGCTAAAAGCTAACAAAGGTTTGTTATCAAGGGGGTATATGTTTTTATTGCGAACCCCCTTTGAACCACTTCTTGCAGGAATTACTGCGACAATATCATTGTTATTATTCATAAAAATCCTGATTCAAAAAAACAATTCTAAATGTAACGATAAATCTTATAAAGATTTACCACTGGCTTCAAATGGTAAATGTTCTCTTAGTTTTTGAGCAATTGGCACTTCTTTTTCGATCATTTGGATCTTACCATCACCAAGTGCTTTTTCAATTATTCTGGCAGTGTCTATAAGTCTTTTAAAGCCTCCTGGTTCAATTGAAGCCGCCTGATCAGAGCCATACATGGCTCGATCAAGAGTTATGTGGCGTTCAAGAGATGAAATTCCAAGCGCTGCTGCCGCATAAGAAACAGCCAGACCAACTTCATGCCCACTATAACCTACATTACATTTGTATCTTTCTCGAAGTGTATTGATACACCTTAAATTTGCATCTTCATCAGCCATTGGGTATGTTGAAATACAATGCATCAATTCAAAAGGGCAGTCATGTTGTTTAAAAATATCAACAGCTCTGTCAATTTGAGGTAATTCAGCCATCCCAGTAGACATAAATGTATGCTTTTTCTCTTTTGCTATGACATGTAGCAAATCTTCATAGACTATCATCGCGGAAGCAACTTTGTTATATTTCGTATCAAACTGCTGCAGAAATAATTGACTATCAATATCCCAAGCTGAAGCAAACCACTCTATTCCAACTTTTTTACAATATTGATCAATTTCTTTATAGTCATCAAGACCTAACTCTAACCCTTCTTTTTGTTCTCGCTGAGTAGTCCCCCAAGGACTCTGACGTGGTAAACTCAAAAAATCCTGGGTATAAACAGAATCAATTGTTCGTTTTTGGAATTTAACAGCGTCAGCTCCTACATCAACTGCAACATCTATTAATTGTTTGGCAATTGAACAATCACCATTATGATTGATACCAATTTCACCAATGATAAAAATGCCCATTCTAATTACTCCTTTTATTACTAAGTAAAATATTTGTATTATCGTCCAACTTTGGTTTATCCAAACGCGTGATGTGGAAGTCCGTGTTAGTCAGTGAGTGTACTCCTGAACTGGAAAAACCAAAGTGGGACGATAATAGACTGCAATAATGTCAAAAAATTTAGAAAACTAATAACCAATTTATAACAATTTGTCAATTATTCTGTTATATTGTTCTTATTAGCTTCATATTTATCCTATTCAATAAATTATTAATATGTTTTAATAAATTCATATTTTTTTGCTTTGAATATCTATGATATGATCCAATTCTTGAGGGATGTACTTTGTTCAATAGTTTTTTCGTATTTTCTGTAAAAGGGATCTCCAAAAACTCAAAAAGTTTTTTAGTTACTGAAATAGATTCATTACAGAAGTCTTCATACTGCAATTCGTAAAATTCACTTGCTTTATCCGAGCAGCTAATAACTCGTTCAGTATATTGCAGTGATAATTTTTTCCAATGATCAAAATTATCTAAAAGGCCTACTCCTTTTTTTCTTTTTTGACAAAGGGATGCGGCAACATCATTAGGATCTCTCAGAATGTGAACAACTTTTGCTTGAGGAAAAACCTCTAAGTATAATGGTAAAAGAACACATAATCTGGGGTCTTTAATTCCCCACTTTGAAACGCAATCGTATCCCCATTGAACATAGTCTATTATCCAGTTCTTTTTAATAAAAGGCCCAACTGTTTCTTTGTATAACATCATTTCATTAATACTCATTATAGGTAATTTTGCCCAGTTATCTTGTCCTTTCATAATAATTGAGTCATTTATAAAAATCGAAAAAAAATGAGATTCATAATGAGACATGTTATTACCTAAGAAAATACCGCTGTTATGCAATATTTCAGATAGAATTGATGTTCCTGAGTTATGCATGCCAACTATTAATACAGGATCTTTATTATTAGTGCCAAGGGATAATAACTTTTTGTGGTTCAATGGCGTTGAATTTTCGTTAAACATTGTATCTCCTTCATAAATTTTTTTAAGCATTTAGTATTTATTATTCAACAAATAAATCTATTTTTTTCAGAAGATCTTCAACCCGATGCCTGTGAGTATGACAATCCATTATGTAATCATAAGTATCATTTATAATTTTATTCCGATAATCATCATCTTTAAAACGTTCAATCGCATCTTTAATATTGCTGAAATCTCTGTTTATCGATATATAATTCTTTTCAGGTTCAAAAATATCAGAAAATCGTCCATGTATCATTATTTGACAGGTTTTTGTGCCGACTGCATCAAAATGTCTTGAAGATATTAACTTTCCTGACACTGGATTCTTGTAGTTTGCATAAAATTTATTATATATGTCATTAAACGTAGCTTCAGGGTACCTTTTTCGATATTTTCTTATTGCCAGTAATGTTGTGCCATATTTTTCCAAAAAAGATGTCCCTGCCTCAGTTGAAATTGTCCCTTTACATGAGTTAAGGAATGAAGCCCATCCTTTACGATTGAATCTCTCAGAAGGGTCAGTTGAAATATCCATTTTTAAATGAAATTGATAATGCTTCAAAAAATATTCATTTAGCTTATTCCTGTTATTATCACCAAGACTCATTGGATAGTAAAAAGACCTGTTTCCAATGTCTATTCGTCGGTCATTATTGTAAGTTATTGGTTTGAAAATTTTTGGATTTAATGCATGTGGTACAGATATGACCTGAGCCTTGGTATCTTCATACATCCATGATGCAATATCTTGAGGTAATTGAGAAGCAACAACATCAGCATCAATGTCATTAATTAGTTTAAGTTTTTCTTGGGCCAATTTATTATATTCATTGCCAATAAAAACGATTAATTTACTTTGTCTGTACAGCAACGCCTTTCGTAAAATAGGATGGACATGCTCACCATTTGAGTTTGTTGAATGTAATAACAAAATTATTTGGTATCGTTTTATTTTTGGCAAAATCATTAACCATGATTTTGTCTTTGAAGCTAAATTATATTGATCCCAATTGATGAAACTTGCATAATTCGAAAAAGCATCTTTCCAGTCATCATTGTAAGATAATGTTGTTTTTGGAAAAGTTGAAGCATACAGTAATAAGCCTCTCATTATTGTTTGTCCTGTATTTATTATTTCGTTTGTATAAATATTTATAAAAAACAAAAAAAGTATATGATAATTGCAAAACAATATTAAGTCATAAAAAATACTTATGCTTATCAATACATTTTTCAATATACTTAATATGATCAACTGTCCATTTCACTGTTATTCTTAATCCTTCTTCAATTGACTTTTCAGCTTTAAAGTCGAGTTTTTTTTCAGCTTTAACAGTACTTCCAAAACGTTTGCCAGAATTATCCCATTTACGTTTTGGCATTGAATTAATTCCAGAAGGATTATTTGTCAGCTCATTGATAATTTTGGCAAGATTAAAAATAGGTGTTTCTATTCCACTTGCAATATTGTAAACATCACCAGCTTTTCCCTTTAATGCACAGGCGATCAAACCTTTGCAAACATCGTCAACATAGATAAAGTCACGTGTGGCAACACCTTCATTTTCAAGGGGTAAAGGCTCTGATTTTAGAGCTTTATATATAAAAACGGGAGTCACATTTCTCCAGATAGTTGCAGGTGTTCCACGCCACTTACCAGCACCCAATATTTCACGAGGCCCATAAACATTTTGAAATCTTGCTCTAATTACAGGCAATTTATTTTGTTTGTGGAAATATACAGCGTAAAACTCACCTACCAGTTTTGATATAGAGTATGGACTATCCTGGTTTATTGAAATTGACGTATCTTCTGTTGTTGCAGTCGGATCATCAAAGGTTTTTTCAGCCGCTGCACATCCTGCTGATGAATACACAACTTTATTTAATCGCTTAAAGTCTTTTATGTGATTAAACAATTTCAGCGTTGTAATCAGATTGTTTTCATGGTCTGCAATTGGATCAAAAATAGAATTCTGATTTCCATGAAATGTTGCAAGATGAAATATGTAGTCATAATCATCGGTAATTTGATTTAATACGTCATCATCAGCGATCGATCCTTCTGTAAATTTTATTTTCTTATCATCAGGGATATTTTCTATTTCCGATGAAAGCAGGTTATCTATCACCCATATTGTTTCACAACTCGTTTTGCTTAAGTGATAGGCAAGATTGCTGCCTACAAAACCAGCCCCTCCAACAATAATAATACGTTTTCTATCAAAAGTAGCCATAGTCAAACCTAACTATTTAGTTTTATTCATCTAATTTTAAATGTGTGAATGTTTCCTGTATTCCAAATTTCTGGTAATACTCAATTGCTTTTCTAACACCTTCATCCAAAGGGGTTGATATTTTCCATCCAAAATCATTATTTGTTTTGACAGGATCAAGTAGTATAGAAAAAACATCGTCGGGGTTTCTTTCCCTTTCTTCAACTGGTTCGTCAAGAGTTATTTTTAATGCTTTTATTGTTGCATCAAATAATTCTTTTATTGAATAATCTGATCCTGATGAAATATGATAGAATCCTTTGCTTCCAAACCCTTCCAGTGATTTAATCACAACATCTGTTAAATCATCAATATAAATAAAATCTCTACGTGTATTCATTACAAAACATTTTTTATTATTCGTCAGACGATGAAAAAAAGTTGGTAATGGACCGCTGATATTTCTTGGACCATATGCATTTGCTAATCTGAATGAAATAAATTCTAGGTTGCTCAATTTGATGTAATGTTCACCAGCAGTTTTGCTGATAGCATAACTACTGCCTTCAGGAATTATCGGATGTTTTAATGTAATAGGCTGTTCAATAGGGTGTAGTCCATAACAGAGTGCTGTTTGG
>Ga0272440_1002485_pt1 | contig 14328 bp, 8 predicted proteins | sample SSMMMBAug17_FD_192440 | JGI IMG/M metagenome (GOLD analysis project Ga0272440, IMG submission 192440) | Marine sediment archaeal communities from Little Sippewissett salt marsh, Falmouth, MA, United States - SSM-MMB-Aug17 | ecosystem: Environmental > Aquatic > Marine > Wetlands > Sediment ...
TAATATCAATTGTTTGTGTACCATCATCAGATTTGGACATATCAAAGGTGAAACCGTCAGTTCTTACACTAAAAGTGTCCTGGCCTGGATTAAAAACAATCGATGCGGAAGATAGTGTTGTATTGACATCAAGACCCACTTTTTTCAGGGCATCCTGTAGTTTATCAAACCCCGGTATCATGTCTGTTGCGATAGATGCCTTTGTTGACAGCATTAACGATGTTCCATTAAGTGTGCCATCAGTAGATATGGATCCGCTGACATTTGTTTGAACGCCCATGCCACTCAGTGTTCCGCCGTTGAAAGAAACATTGGTTGTATTACCCGAACCTTTTGAAATTGAAAAATCTCCCTCACTGATTGTGAGTTCTTGACCAAAAGCATTGAATGACACATTACCGTCTATTGACAGGCCTTTGTTGGTTATATTTGCAGTACCCTGAATGTTCACACCGCCAGAAATCTCATTGTTTAATAATTCTCCCCCTATGTTCAAGTTAAGATTGTTTTGTGTCGACGCACCTGATATTTTTAAATTTTCGTCTACATCAAGATCAACATTAACAGAACTTCCAAGACCATATGCAGATAAATCGGCTTTGCCTGTAGCAGTTACTGTTCCATCACTATTTTCTGAGTAGGCAATATCGGATATTTTAATATTTCCAATGGTTACTCCTTTTTCAATTGTATTTTTCTGAACCAATTCATTATTTTTAGATTTAATTAAACTGACTAACTCTTCTTTGCTGTTTTGACTGGCAGCTTGAGATAGAAAATCGGCTCTTTCAGATCCTGACAATTTAGTTGTCATCTGAATAAATGACCCCACATTTTCTCCAGCCATTTCAGCAGCACTAAGGAATTGAGCTCGTTCAGTACCTTCGAGCGTGCTTGTTTGTTGAACCAGTTGGCTGACATTATTTCCTGCATGACTGGCAGCAGCAAGAAAATGAGATTGTTCCGAACCTTTCAATTCAGATACCAAATTGTTAAAATTATCATATTGATCATTTGAAGGCGGTGCAATATCAAACAATAGCCCAAGGGCCGGATTCTCTTTTTGTTTTAAATGAACGCCTGTAGAAACATAGTTTTCCCTTTCTTTTCCTGTTAAACCAAGATCATCGGCATCCTTTTCCACATTTTTAATAAATTGATCCATGTTTGATTGAGAAAGAACCTGATGGCTAATGGAAGGAAGATCTATTGAAGAAGGGCTTTCATTTTTATGTGGGGGGAATTGTGAGGTAATACGATCTGTTTTACCTTGAGCGAGTTTTCTTTTGATTTGATCCAGTTTTAATTCATGATTATAATCGGATAATTTATAGAAAACATTTGATACTTTCATTTTTTTCTCTCATTTTGTTAATGTTTTTATTGTTTGGAATGTTCGAAAAATAAGTTCCCCATTTGAAAAAGTTAGACAAGTCGGAGAAGTCAGACCTATCTGACTTCTCCGATTGGGGAACTTATTTTTCAGGGTCTCCTTAGAAAAAAAATCTGTTGTATTTTATTAAATGAAGCATAGATCCGTTGGTGATTGCCATTAACTTTATAAACTTTGATCAAGAATGAAATACAATTATTCAATTATTAATTATCGTTTCTATGCGTATCAAAGAGACATATGATTGTCAAATTGGAAATCTATTATTGTAAAAAATCACCCGCTTGGCCTCGGGAGTTTTTAGCAATTGGCCTGAAAATCATCACAAAAAAGCCTATAATTGCACAATACGTCGATGGAAACAGAAGCAGGTGCGCGATCATGTTCAAGTGATACCGGCGCAATGGCAGGGCCAGATTATGTTTATCAGGGCTTGTTTGAGCAGACAGGCATTATACGCGCTGAATATCCGGTTTACCCCTTGTATTGAAGTCGTTTAATTAATTAATTTTCTTGACATATTATTTTGTGAGTTATATCTTAAAATAAATGTTAATGAATAAGGAGGTCAATATGTCAATAAAAATAAAAATTATGGTATTGGTACTGATCAGCCTGATCTTATGCGGCAGTCTTTTGTTTACTGCCAATTTATTTATCGCAGAGAGATCCATGCAGCATATTGTTGAATCGGATCTCAATAATATGATTCATATTGTGTCATTCATGCTTGAAAAGGATAAACAAATAGATCAGGAAAGTATCAAACAAATTTTTAATCAATCTATCGTGATCGGCAAGAAAGGTTTTTTGTTTGTTATCGATACAAAAGGGAATATGATTATCCATCGAAAAGTACAGGGAGAAAACTGGGCGAATAAGTCGTATATCAAGCATATTATCAAAAAGCGAAATGGCTTTTTGCGTTACAAATCTCCCAAAACTGGAACATATAAAGTCGCCGCTTTTACTTATTTTGAGCCCAAAGACTGGATTATTGTTGGAAGCGCTTTTGAAAATGACTTCCTGGAAACAGCGAAACGAAAAATGTTTTTCATTTCAATAATTGTGATGACAATTATTGTCATTCTTATCACAGTCATCAGCTTCCTGCTGGTCAATACGAATATCATTTCTCCAATTTTTAGTATGATGCGCGTGATCAAAGAAGCTGTAGAATCTACGTCTCCATCGAAATTAATTGAAAGCAGTAACGCAGTCAGACATACTGCTGACAATCAGGTTGATGCCATCAAAAGTTCAACCGCTCAACTCAATCAAGTTACAGAACTGGCCAACAGTAATGCAAGGCAGGCGGATGAAATAAATGCATTTTTATCAAAATCTTTTAAAGATATTTCATCGGCAGAATCCTCCATAGAAAAAGTCAACCAATCAATGGATAATATTTCAAAATTTGCGCATGAGACACAAAAAATTATTAAAATAATTGATGAAATTGCTTTCCAAACCAACCTTCTTGCTTTGAATGCAGCAGTAGAGGCTGCGCGAGCAGGTGAAGCGGGTGCAGGCTTTGCTGTTGTGGCAGATGAAGTTAGAAATCTGGCGCTCAGATCTGCTGAGGCTGCTAGAAATACAGGGGACATTATTCAATCATCAGTAAATGAGGTTGAAATTGGCACTGAAATTGTCAATCAAACCAATGAAAAATTTGGTCAATTAACAACAAGTATGGATAAAATCAAGAATACTGTCGGCTTATTTGTAAAAGCATCAGTGGATCAGGCATCAAGTATCAATGATGTTCAGGCATCGTTTAAATCCCTTGAAGAACAGGCGAATGAAAATGTTTCAATTGCGGATAATACCCAGGAAATGGCACATGAAATGAAACAACGAACTGACGCCCTTTCTCAAGTGGTGGATGAATTATCTTTTCTTGTGGGAGAAAAATAAAACTGGCAGCAGGTAAATATGCCAGCTCTGATATAAAAAATCCTGGCGCTTCAATTAAATGAATCGCCAGGATATTTATGTATAGAAAGGAAAAATTATCCCTTGATTTCTTGAATTTTCTCAGTCAAGTCTGGAATAATATCAAGAACATCCCCTTCAACACCAATATCTGCAACTTGAAAAATTGGTGCTTTGGGATTTTTATTGATTGCAATCATGAATGGAGATCCTTTGATTCCCCCAAGATGCTGAAAAGCACCACTGATACCCATTGCCATATAAATCTTTGGCTTGACTGTTTTTCCAGATGTTCCCACCTGACGAGATTTTTCCATCCATTTGGCATCAACAATTGGTCGAGAGCAAGAATAATCAACGCCCATTGCTTCAGCAAGATCTTTGACCATATCAATGTTATCTTCTTCCTCAATGCCACGTCCCACAGAAACGAGAACCTCTGAGGTACTGATATCCACATCACCCACTTCAGCTTCAACAGTTTCCAAATATTTTCGATTGGTTTCTGGGATTTCGATATCACCCGATTTATCCACAACCGAGCCACCCACTGAAGGTTTTTCTTCAGAAGCAAACACACCCGGTCGCACAGTGATAACAGCGCCATTCGAAAGATCACAGGTGTTATGAGTGCTGACCATACCTGAAAATTCTTGACGAACAAACTTACCGGTTGTGCCATCCATGCCTTCAATATCTGTTATATCTGCAATATATGCGGAATCTGAACGAATGGCAACGCCTGGTGCCATGTCCATTGCCAGATATTCATGGGCCAAGAGCAAGACAGCATTGTCCGGAAGCAATTTGGGCAATATTTTTCCCATAATTTCGCCATCAGGATAGGACAACGCAGCATTGTCAATTTTCCAGATTTCATTATAAGCGGCACTGACTTCCTGACAAACGTTGTCAATTCCGGAGCCAGCAACAATGGCTGTAACCTGAGCATCGGAGTCCAGTTTTTTTGCAGCCAGCGCCAATTCCAAAGCTGTGTCGTCAGCTTTACCATCTTTATTTACGATATACGCAAAAATCTGCATTATTTGATACCTCCTTTGGATTTCAGGATTTCAACCAATTTTTCGACAATTTCATCTGTGTCGCCTTCAAGCATTTCAGCGCCTTCACCCAATTCAGGAACAAAATAATCCAGAGTTTTTGTTTTGGCGCCAGCGTCACCGATAGTTGACGAATCAATACCCAGGTCTGATGCGCCCATTGTTGGGATTTCAACTGATGCGACTTTTCGAATACCACGAATACCAACATATCGGGGCTCATTAATTCCTGTCTGGATCGATAAAACACACGGCAATTTGATTTCGTGCATTTCCTGGTTACCGCCATCAATTTCACGACCAATTTTTAATGTGCTGTCATCCTGAACCTCGACCAGATTGACTAAGGATGCAAATGGACGATCCAACATGGCAGCCAGCATTGCACCAGTCTGTGCCGCACCTGTGTCAGATTGAGCACCAGTTAAAATCAGGTCATAATTGCCTTTGTCCACTGCGGCTTTTAGAATAGTTGCCAATCCACGGCCATCAGATTTTTCAAAAGCATCATCAGACAAAAGAATACCATTGTTTGCACCCATTGCCATTTCACGACGAATAATTTCTTCAGATTCATCATCTCCGATAGCCATTACTGTAACAGATCCACCAACTTTATCCACAATCTGAATGGCTTCTTCAACTGCATAATTGTCCCATTCATTGATCGAATAGACCAAATCGTCGCGTTCAATATCAGAGCCCTCACTGTTAACCTCAATTTCATTTTCTGAGGTATCAGGAACTCTTTTCACACAAACCAAAATTTCCATATTATCCTCCAAAAAAATCCTTTGCCGGAAAAATTTAGTGCATTCCGGCAAGGGACTGCTATTTATTTCAATGCAGGGTCACTACCTTGCATTTGATATTATTTAATTATTTGTTGATCCACAAGTTCGACCAAATCAATCGCTCTAATTTTACCTTCATTTCCGCTGGTTTTGATACCATCTTCAATATTGACCATACAGAATGGACATGCTGTGACAATGACAGTCGCACCGGCCTCAGCAGCCATCTGAACGCGCTCTTTACCCATACGAGTTTCTTCGATGGGCTCATAGAAAAGCATCAATCCGCCACCACCGCAGCAAAACGAACGATCTCGACTACGTTCCATTTCTACACGTTTTAAGCCAGGTATGGCATCCAGAACAGTACGTGGGGCATCATAAACAAGATTGTGGCGTCCCAGATAACAGGGATCGTGGTAGACATAAATGTCACCTTGATTTTCAAGGGGATTGAATCGAATTTTACCCTCTTGAATCATTCGATATAAAAATTCACTCACATGTTCAACTGGCGGCAGATTGTCATAGTCTTTTTTCAATGCGTTGAGCGCATGAGGATCGGCTGTAATAATTTTTTTGACACCAGCGTCTAGAATTGCTTTCGTGTTTTTTTCTTTCAAGTCTTGAAACAACATCTCTTCGCCAAATCGGCGGACTTCGTGGCCGGAATCTTTTTCAGCAGGTCCTAAAATACCAAAATCTACGCCACAGGCTTTCAATATTCTAAACGATGATTGCCCGATTTCCTGAATGCGATCATCATAGGATGTGATACTATCTGCAAAAAAGAGAATTTCTGCGGTATCCGCCTTTTTGCCACTGAGAACCTTACTCTCATAGCCTTCATCTTTGACCAGTGGTTTGGTCCAATCGCCGCGTTTTTTCTCGGTCTTACCATAGGGATTACCGCGTTTGCCCAATGCATTGAGCGGTTTTTGAAGTGATTGCGGCACCATGCCTTCATCAACCATTCCGCGTCTGAGATCAACAATTTTGTCAATGTATTCAATAAGCAAGGGACATTCTTCCTCGCACGCACCACATGTCGTACATGACCAGATTTCATCCTCTTCTAGAATACTTCCAATAAGGGGGCCTTTATCGACGCTATCTTCCTTCAAAGGATACTTGTCAAAACAAAAATCTCGACACTTGATTGTAATAAATCTCGGTGCAAGGGGGCGACCAACGTGGTTGGCCGGGCACTGATCTGCACATCGTCCACAATCTGCACATGAATAGAAATCAAGAATGTGTTTCCAGGTAAAATCCTCAAAGTTTTTAACACCAAAGGATTCAAGATCATCCAGTTGCTCATCAGATACACCCCATTTAACTGGTTTGACTGAACCTTTGTTCAGTTTCATGAAAAATACATTGAACATGGAAGTGATCACATGAAAATGTTTGCCCAATGGCAAGAAATTCAAGAATGAAAAGAAAATGATTTCATGAACTGTATAAAAAAATACATGGCAGAATTGCAAGGTGGCGTCTGAACAAAGAGTCAAAATATAGGTGACAAACCATGTACCTGTCAGTGGAAACAGAACATAATGTGTTTCTAGCCCTTTATTCATATGTGCCGCCAGATCGCTGCCTTCAAAAAACATATCCGCAACCATCAAGCCGCCGATCATGGCAAGGACAAAAACAGCCTCTGAAGTATGATCTTTTCCATATTTTTCAGGAACTTTATAACGTTCAGGCTTGTATATCCCCCTGCGTATGCCAGCGACTACAACTGCGATAAGAACTGCGGTTGCAGCAATGTCTTTCAAAATATTGTAAATGGTTCCAATCCAGGTGTCAAACAGCGGCAATGTATAGCCAGATTTAATTCCTACAATGACCAGGGTGATAGATCGTAATGACAAAATACAAAAGCCAGCAAATATGACGATGTGTAAGACGCCAGCCAGCATATATCTGGGCTGCTTGTATTGTGCAACTGCATATTTTAGCATATTGAACAAACGCAACCCCAACTGGTCAAATCTATTGTCTGGCGCTGCCTTTACCAACGGATGCATCCGCTGGGCAATGATAAACGTAAAAAGCGCAATACCAATAATGGGAATAATAATGTATAACAATATTAGCGGAATTCCCAGTATTGTGTACGATGCGGGTGGAATAATTACCGGTTCCATTTTTTTACAATCTCCTTTCTCATATTGACTGTCATCTGTTCTCGTTCCTTTTGTTACGAATATGATAACAGCCGACAGTCTATTTATACTTTAAGATAATGAATGAATGTTCATTCAGCTTTAACAAAAGTTAAGTACATTGTCAATAAAAACAATTTTCTTGAGATTAGGTTTAAAAAAAAATGGCATCGTTTATTTATTCGTTAACATTTTGGGGGGACGTTTTGAAAATTAAGGTATGCTCTAAAAATAAGTTCCCCATTTAAAAAAATGTTCGTCGGGGTTGTTGTTCTGTAGAGACGTAGCATGCTACGTCTCTACGTGCCAAACTATTATACGTTCAAGATAAATGGGGAACTTATTTTTTGATGATTCCTAAGTATGAGGATTATAAACAGGATATCAAATCATGTCAAACCTTTTTGGAAGTCACTACTGATTAATATTTAATCATTTCGATTGTTTTTTTTGAAAAGGTTTCACAGTTAAGGTAATATGACTTTTTTTACAAATCTTTGTATGGTATGATTAATTGATTATAAAAATTTCAAAAAGATTTTGACATTTTTTTAATAAGGAGAAAAAAATGAAAAAAATACAATTTATTTCAATACTTTTGATGATTTTTGTATCTGCAGCTCAAGCCACAATACCGGTGGAAGAGATAGATGCCTTAGATGATCTTTATCAATATACAAATGGAGATGACTGGATTCAAAACGATCAATGGAACAGTAATTATGCCTGTAGTCGTTTTGGCGTATCATGCGATAATGATGAAACCCACGTAGAAGGAATCAACTTGTTTGGTAACAATTTGCAGGGGAGTCTACCTGAAAGCATGAAAAATCTGACACAACTCCAAACGCTTGTTTTGGCAAATAACAATATTTCAGGCGGTTTACCATCCGCAATTATTAGTCTCGAACGACTGTCATACCTGGACCTTTCAGGAAATCATCTTTCTGGAAATGTTCCGGCAAAAATTTGGCAACTGTTCAATCTTATACATCTTAATCTTTCTGATAATCAATTGTCCGGGGAACTTCAAATAAATTGCACTGATAGCGGTTTGTTACAAATTCTGAATATCAGTAAAAATAATTTTACAGGCAAAATTCCCGACTGTATTGGCCAGATGACAACATTATCTATATTATATTTATCGGACAATCAGTTTTCAGGATCAATACCATCAAACCTGTCTCAACTCAAAAATTTAACCAATCTATATCTGGACCATAATCAGCTTGAAGGCAATATTCCAACAGAAATTGGAGAATTAAATTCGCTTACATTTCTTCGGCTGAATTATAATCAGCTATCTGGGGAGATACCTGATCAATTGAGTTATCTTGATCAGTTAAAAAGATTGGATTTAAGTCATAATCGCCTGTCAGGTTCCATTCCCCCATCAATTGGAAATCTATTGCAAATTGAAGATTTGTACTTAAATGACAATGAATTCTCAGGCGTTTTACCTGCGCGATTGGGTCAATGTTCTCAATTGAAATCCTTGTTTGTGTCATCAAACAAAATTCAGGGGCCAATTCCAGAAGAATTATTATCATTAACCTCATTAAAGGATGATGCCTGCGATTTCCGATGGAATGCACTCTGGACCAATAATGCATCGCTCAAAGCGTTTATCGATAGCAAACAACATGGAGATTGGTTGAAATCGCAAACTCTGGCACCAACTTCATTGCATGCAGAAAAAGAATCAGAAACATCAGTCATTTTATCATGGGAACCGGCAACATTGGGTCAAGGTTCATACGAAATATACTATGCCCATCAAGTCAGTGCACAATTCCAATACTTTGAGACTGTTGAGGATCTTCAAATGCACACATTTACGCTCAAAAATATTGAAACAGGTGTGCCATATTTCTTTAGAATGAAAGCGATTTCTCTGCCGCATGTAAACAATGAAAATCGCGTAGACAGTACGTTTAGTGAAACAATTCCCATCAGCATTTTGTCTAATTTTCCGAAAATTGAGCGGGATGCGTTGATTACCCTGTATGATTCAACTGATGGACTTAATTGGGTCAATCAGTCTGGATGGATGGGCGCTGTTGGGTCAGAGTGCAGCTGGTTTGGCATTGAATGTAATGCAGATAAAGATCAGGTTGTTTCAATTCATCTGGCCAGCAATGGCTTACAACATGAATTGCCGCAGGATATTCAAAATTTGTCAGGCCTTACCCATTTAGATTTACGTGATAATCAATTAACCGGGAAGATACCAGATATTTTTGCGAACGTGACACATTTGATACATTTGGATTTATCCGCAAATGAATTTTCTGGAGACATTCCAGATAACATAGGAACGTTAAAATATCTGGAAGACTTATTGGTGTATGACAATCACTTATCAGGTGCCATTCCGATCACTTTGGGCGGGGCTGTTTCATTAAAAAGGCTTTACCTTGAAAAAAATCATTTGACTGGCACTTTCCCCAAAGAATTAGCATCATTAAGCAAGCTTGAAAAAATTCGTGTCCACAGTAATCAGTTAATTGGCAATCTACCTGATGAACTGATGCAGTTACATTCTCTTGAATATGGAAAGAGTGATTTTCGATGGAATGGTTTTTATACTGACAATGAATTCTTAGTTGAATTTTTGAATCTACGTCAACGCTATAATGTAGATTGGACAAAAACACAAACGGTTGCACCAACAGATTTTAGAGATGGACAGGCACTGGCAGAGGGCATGGAACTATTGTGGTCACCGATTTCTTATCGTGTTGATCCAGGATTTTATGAGATTTATCAGGCATCATCATCCAATGGCCCATTTAATCTATATCACACGACATCAGATAAGACGATTTCCAGGTTATTGACAGATCTTTATCAAAATCAACCTTACTATTTTCGCATTCGAACACTCACCCTCGCACATGACAACAATAGCAATGTTTTAAAAAGTCCTTTCTCTCCAGTCATTACTGTTACTTATGCACTTCACCTTCCGCGAATTTCTGAAATTCCAGATCAGTCAATGCCGCAAAATACTGAAAAAGCAATTCCCTTTACAATTGATGATGATATTATTTCTGCCAATCTATTGGAAATTGAAATGCAATCATCCAATACCGGTTTAATCCCATTGGACAATATGACAATCAGTGGTGATGGTAACAATCGAATATTGCATGTCTCATCTGTTCAAAATCATGTCGGGGAAACAGAAATAATACTTCGCGTAAAAAAGGAAGCATTAAGCGCACAGACTGTCTTTATTCTAAAAGTTCTGCCAGAAGAAAATCCGCCACCAAAGCCAACTGGCCTGTATGTCGTGACAGGTTCCGGTTATGTTCAATTAAAATGGAATATTATTGAAACGCCCTATGGTGTTCGCTATAATGTATATCGAAGCTCACAGGTCAATGGGACATTTGAATGTATTCATGCTGAGCCAGTGGATATTCGTCGGGTTCTTACTCAAGATTGTTTTATTGACCCCAATGTATTGAATGGTCAGCCTTACGTGTATAAAATTAAAGCAGAGTTGAATTCTGTCGAAAGTGCCTTTTCTGATTCTGTTCAAATCGTACCCGAAAACGTCTTTCATATGAAAGGAGATATCAATGGTGATGGTATCGTCAATCTTTTGGATCTCGTACGAATATTAAAAATTTTATCTGATATCCAGACGGATGATTATATTGTTGTGCATATGAATGCAATGGGAAATGTGGGGCTAGATGATGCAATTTTCTTAATAAATAATATCGTGACGCCTTAGTTCATTTAATTTTATCCAAATAAAACAATGGAGATAAACAATGTCACCCCTATTAAAAAAGCAAACAACACATAATTTATTGAATCGTTTTTATTTGCATAAGTGTAACACAAAAAACTTTTCTCAGCCCGAAATTATGATCCAGCTCATGAATCAATATCCAGATACAATTATTGAGACAGATCATGATGAATCCCTTGAAGGTAAATATGTTTCTGAAGAAGAATATTGGGATAAATATTATACTGATACCCCATATGAATGGAATAATGGAATATTGGAGGTGAAACCATTGAGCGATTATCTTAGTAATTTATTAAAGTACTTTTTTGAAGATTTGGTGCGGGAATATCGAAGTCTTGGAATAAAATTTCAACAGATATCAAACGAAATTGGGTTCCAGATGTATTTGAACAAAGGTAAGAAAATTAGAAAACCAGATATCGGATTTGTGGGGCCGGATTCCTTGCAGATGCAATATAAAGATTGCACGTATAAAGGCATATTTGACTTATGTGTGGAGTTCTTATCAGATAGTAAACCATCAGAGGTAATGCGAGATACCAAACAAAAATTTAAGGAGTATGCGGAAGCGGGCGTCAAAGAATATTTCATTTTAGATAGAAATGAAACGCATACAGCATTTTATCGACTTAAGAATGGAAATTATGCCAGGATAAACACCAATGATGGTATTGTTCGATCTGAAGTGCTTCAGCAATTTCAATTTCGAATTGAACATTTATACACCAGACCAGAAATGAAAGAGCTCGTTAACGATCCCGTTTATCAGCATTATGTAAAACGTGACTATCAAAAAGAAAAAAGTCGTGCGGATAATGAAAAAATGCGTGCGGATTTGACTGAAAAGATGCTGAACAAAGAAAAAAATCGTGCGGATTCAACTGAAAAGATGCTGGAAAAAGAGCAAAAACGTGCGAATAGATATAAACAAAAATTGATCGAACTCGGCATTACAATATAATAAAAGTAACCCCAACCCACTATTTTTCGGAAGAAAGTGAACCATGCACATATTAATAACAAATGATGATGGAATTCGCGCACCTGGTTTAAAATCCTTATTCCACGCGTTGAAAAAAAAACATCTCGTTTCGGTGGTCGCACCTGATCGTGAAAAAAGCGCCACAAGTCACAGACTTACAATACACGACCCATTGCGCGCCTTTCCATTTGATGATGGCGATATACAAGGATTTGCTGTGAATGGGACGCCTGTCGATTGTATCAAGCTGGGCATATCACAATTACTGTCAAAAAAAACAGATTGGGTCATATCCGGGATTAACCCTGGCGCAAATACAGGTTTTAATGTTTTTTATTCTGGAACTGTAGCGGCGGCGCGTGAAGCTTCATCCATGTGGATTCGGTCAATGGCTGTATCTGTTGCTATGGGGACTGCCATTGATTATGATGGTGTGGCTGAATATGTAAATGATTTAATTGAAAGATTTTCCAAACAAATATTACCTGCCGGTACATTAATGAATGTCAATTTTCCAGCATGTCCTGTCCATGAATCAAAAGGCGTGAAACTTGTCAACCAGGCCATTTATCATTTGTATGAAACCTATGAAGAGCGGCAAGATCCCAGGCAGGCAAACTATTACTGGATCGGTGATGAAGAAGTTCCTGTCGTACAGGAATGCTTAACAGATTTTGGTGCCATCGAAAATAATTATATTGCCATTTCTCCGCTTTCAATTGACACAACAGATCGCGATTTATTAAATCATATGAAACATTGGGATTGGACAATTGAAAACAATATTTATTGACTCATTTGCTGATGGTCAGGCCATACAGGATATTTTTATTGTTACTGAAAAATCACTGGCCCATAAAAAAGATGGCGCGCCTTTTATTCAGGCGCGTTTTACAGATCGAACAGGCAGCATTCGCGGGGTCATCTGGGACAATGTTGAAAAAATTTCATCCCATTTTGATCATGGCGATTATGTGAAAATTCAAGCACGGGTAACAACCTATCGTGAAACTCTTCAATTAACTGTATTTTCAGTTGAACGCATCATGCGCGATCAAATTGATCCAGGTGACTTTATCCCCAAAACAACACGCGACACAGCGCAAATGTTTCAGCAATTACACACACAGTCTCAAAGCATAAAAAATTCGCACTTGCATTCAATTCTCCAAAAATTTTGGGCGGACGATGTCTTTGTTGAAAAATTCTGTATTGCCCCAGCGGCAAAGAAAATGCATCATGCGTATCTTGGTGGCTTATTGGAGCATACCTTGTCTGTTTCTATATTGGTTGATCGGCTCATCAAATGTCATTATCGTGGTATTGATAGAGATTTATTGCTCACCGGTGCCATCCTTCATGATATTGGCAAGATTCATGAATTTGAATATACCACAATGATCGATTATTCCAGTGAAGGCCGGTTGTTAAACCATATCGTCATTGGGATTCGCATGTTGGATAAAAAAATTGCATCCATTCCGGATTTTCCTGAAAATACAGCGCAATTGTTACGACATCTGGTAATTAGCCATCATGGTATTCGCGAGTATGGATCGCCGGAACCACCCAAAACGTTGGAAGCAGTTATCTTGCATTACCTGGATGATCTGGATTCTAAAATTATGGGCATTCGTGATTACTTAGAAAAATCGGATGCGTCATCACAATGGACACCATTTTTCTACCCAATGGAACGACATTTTTTTAAAGGAAATACATTATGTTGATCACATTTGAAGGCATTGAAGGTTCTGGAAAAAGTACTCAGGCAAAACGATTGAAAGAGTGGTTACAAGAAAAAAAAATTCCTTGTGTGTTAACTCGTGAGCCTGGGGGCACAGATATTGGAAAGCATATTCGACGATTATTATTAGACCCCACTCATACCAAAATGAGTGCCATGACAGAGCTGATGCTATACATGGCTGATCGTGCCCAACATCTGGCAGAATTAATTATACCTGAGTTGGCACAGGGAAAAATGATCCTGTGTGACCGATTTTACGATGCGACAACTGTATATCAGGGCATTGCACGTCAAATAGACATGAATACAATTTTACAACTTCATAAAATCGTTTTGGCAGATCTAAAGCCCGCAAAAACACTCTTATTTGATTTACCGGTTGAACAAGGACTGGCGCGCGCCTGGAAACGTATTCATGCAGATCAGTCTGAACAAAATGAAAACCGATTTGAAAAGGAATCCATCTT
>Ga0272440_1002486_pt1 | contig 14325 bp, 11 predicted proteins | sample SSMMMBAug17_FD_192440 | JGI IMG/M metagenome (GOLD analysis project Ga0272440, IMG submission 192440) | Marine sediment archaeal communities from Little Sippewissett salt marsh, Falmouth, MA, United States - SSM-MMB-Aug17 | ecosystem: Environmental > Aquatic > Marine > Wetlands > Sediment ...
GTCATAAATAAAGCAATCGGTTATGAAATTGTAAATTGAATGAGCATTTTATTCTAAAAGCCTTTCTTAATCCGATTTCAGGGCTTGAAGATCCGCATAATAATCCAATACTGAAGGATTTTTCAACGCATCTTTGTTCAACACAGCCTCGCCTTGAATTGTCTTTTTTACAGCCAATTCAACTTTTTTCATGTTCAATGTATAAGGAATATCAGGAACATCAATAATCTTTGCAGGGACATGACGCGGAGACGCATTTTTTCGGATCGTTTGTCGAATTTTATTTTTAAGGTCATCATTTAAAATACAATCTGATTTCATTTTTACAAACAACACAATGCGTACATCGTTTTTCCAGTTTTGTCCGACAACCAGGCTGTCTTCAATTTCATCCAGCATTTCTACCTGGCGATAAATTTCAGCAGTTCCAATGCGAACGCCTCCAGGATTTAAGGTGGTATCTGATCGCCCATAAATAATAACACCGCCGCGATCATTAATTTCAATATAATCGCCATGCCGCCATATTCCAGGATAAACATCAAAATAGGCAGAATGATATTTTTTACCTTCCGGGTCATCCCAAAAATAGATGGGCATTGAAGGTGAAGGCGCAGTACACACCAACTCTCCCTGCTGATTGTAGACAGATGTGCTATTCTTATCAAAAGCCTCAACTTTCATACCCAGGCCCCTGCACTGAAGTTCTCCAGCATAAACAGGCAGTATGGGATTCCCTAAAGCAAAACAACCATTGATATCTGTTCCGCCTGAAATGGATGCCAGTTGGAGGTCGTTTTTGATATCCTGATATATGAATTCAAATCCTTCCATAGACAAAGGAGATCCTGTTGACAAAATTGTTCTAAGAGAGGAAAGGTCAAATTGTTTTCCTGGTTTTAAGCCTGAGTTCATCAGTGCAGCAATATAACCTGCACTGGTGCCAAAAACAGAGATTTTTTCATCCTGAGCCATTTGCCATAATACTTCAGGGCCTGGATAAAATGGATTCCCATCGTACAAAACAATGGTCGCGCCCACAGAAAGACCGCAAACAAGCCAGTTCCACATCATCCATCCACAGGTGGTAAAATAAAAGATATTGTCATCTCTTTTTAAATCTGTATGAAGCAGATGTTCTTTCATTTGATGAATAAGTATGCCGCCAGCGCTTTGAACCATACATTTTGGTAGTCCTGTAGTGCCTGAAGAATACATGATATACAGAGGGTGATCGAATGGAAGTTGTTCAAACTGTATTTTTTGAATTTTTTCTGATGAAATAAAATCTTCGAATAATACTGAATCCCTGATCGTACTGATATTGGAAGACGTTTCTGTATAAGGCACAACCACGACCTTCTCAACAGAATCAATCTGTTTTAGAATTTTTACTATTCGTTCAATACTGTCAATTGTTTTGCCTTTGAAAAAATAGCCATTGGCAGTAAAAAGAACTTTTGGCTTGATTTGACCAAATCTGTCCAAAACCCCTTTAATTCCAAAATCAGGAGAACATGAGGACCATATTGCACCAATGCTGGAAGCCGCCAGCATTGCAATAATGGATTCAGGCATATTGGGCATGAAACCAACAACGCGATCTCCGGTCTGCACACCAGCTTCCCTGAGAGACAAAGCCAATCGGCCAACCGCATCATAGAGCTGGGCATAGGTAAATTTGCGATAAACCTGGTTTTCTCCCAAAAAAACGATGGCTGTTTGGGTATCTGTGAACCTGAGAAGGTTTTCGGCAAAGTTTAATCGGGCGCCTGTAAACCATTTGGTAAATGGCATTTTAGTGACATCATCAACAATCTGATGGGGTTGTTTTGATGCAATTATTTTTGCAAAGTCCCACATTTGCGCCCAGAATTCTTCAATATTTTCCACAGACCATTGAAAGAGTTCTTGATAGTCTCTGATGTTTTTATGGTATTTTTGATTGACGTTGTGCATAAAAGCATACATATTGCTTTTTTTAATTTGATCTTCTGATGGTTTCCACAGTAATTTAGCCATGTTTTTGTTCTCCTGATGTTTTGGAAAAATTGTTTTCTACCTACTTACCATAAATAACAGCCAATATTGTCGCATTCCCACTTTTGGAAGAGATCCAGTGCGGGATATTTGACAAATAATAGGCGGTATCACCCGGCTCTAAAACATAATGATCATCACCCAGCTCAAGAAGAACTGTTCCATTGAGTACATAAACAAACTCTTCACCATCATGGGTTGAAATCTCTTTTTCTGATGTTTCTTGAAGTTGGACAATCAATGGTTCCATACTGCGGCCTTTTACTTCTGGCGCAAGCCCCTTGTATGAATACACATCGGTTCCGCCTTTTTTTGATGTTGATCGAGAGATGACTTTTTGATCTTTTAAGCGCGTAATGGCATAGGGTTTGTCGCCAGCGCCGCAAATCATCTGGCCAAAAGCAGCATCCAAAGATTTGGAGAGTTTGATCACCATACCCAACTGCGGCAGAATTTCTTTGTTTTCAATTTTTTGAAGAAGTTCAGCATCAAAGCCAGTTCTTGAGGACAGCGCGTCAAGAGAAAGCCCTTTTTCTTCTCTTAATTTTTTGATCCGCAGGCCAATTTCATCCATGCTGGATTGACTGGAACCTGTAATATTACCAGTTAAATCCTCAAAATAATCCACATTGATATGCGGGATTTGATCTTTTGCGTCCATAGTTGTTTCTCCATATTTTTTTGCTGTAGAGACGTAGCATGCTACGTCACTACACGACCTTGTTTTTTGTACGAACAGGAAAAATGAGCATCAAATTTTCCGAGATTTCCTAAGGAATGTTCGAAAATTTTTCTGGAAGCACAGCCTTTTCTCCCCATTCTTGGGGAAGAAGCTGACCAGGTTTTTCGCCATATTTTTCTTTTAATTTTGATAATCCTGGACGTGCAAATTTTGGATGTCCTTCTTTCAGTGTTCTTCCATTAAGGATTGCTTCTGAACGCAGTCGCCTTCCAATCGTTCTTTCCATCTGTTTACCCAGCCATAACACTCGATCAACATCCCAGGAATGTTCAATGCCCATTTCATCAATTTGTACAAGGGTATCTTCAAGGGTAACCAGACCAACATAACGCGGATCATTATAGTAGTATTCACCAGTACCTTTAACAGGGCAATCATCCAGAAAATTTGCAGGTTGACCGCCCAAACCGCCCAGGGTGGCTTCAAATTGCGTGATGCCTGCCTGAAGGGCAGCCAGGATTGAGGCTGATGCCACACGTTTGGTTTCATGAAAGTGCGCAATATGTAAACTCGTGTCAGGGATTTCATCCAGTATCATGGAAAAATAGCGATAGACATCTGGAGCGGAAGCACTGCCATCATGATCTGCATGTTCAATATCCGATGCGCCGATTTCAAGCCATCGCTTACTGAACTCAACCGCATCTTTCATATCAGTTGCACCGCCAATGGGACTTCCCCATATGGTGCTGACTGTACCGCACATTTTAATTCCAGCATCAGTACATTTTTTGATAGAACGTTCACATTCTTTCCAATATTCTGGAAGTGTAAGCGCTGAGTTTGCAAAATGATGTTCTTCTTCAGTAGAAACCATCATTAATACGCGATCTGGTCCAATTCCTTTTTCTTTTAAAGCAATGGCTCTGTCAACCGATTTTTCTCGAATGGTGATACATGTCAGGCAGATATCATCATAGTTCACTCCTTTTCGCTCACATTTTTTTTTGAACCGATCACTCCGAAGATGGGTCAAAAGTGCTTCAGCATCCTTAAATTGAGGCATTAAATAGGGATTTCCCAAATTGGAGACCTCAATATTTCGACATCCAGCAAAGATTAATTCTTCAAGATAAAATTTCTTTGCTTCTGTGGATATGAATTTTTCCTCATGCTGAAAACCATCGCGAATGGTAATATCACCAATGGTTACTTTTTTAGGCATTCGTGGAAATATATTCCAATAATTATGTTCACGCATATCTTGTCCTCCTTCTATACATTAAAATCTTACATTTCCAAAGGCGGGTTCTCCAATAGGAGCAAGCAAACTGACTTCAAAAGCCATGGCCAGCCAATCACGAATTTCTGAAAATTTTAACACCCGGTCGTTTAAGATACGTGCGCCACAGAAAAATGGATGGGCTTCATTATCATGTTTTTCGATCATTTTTTCACGAAAGGCTTGTTTTTCAGAGTCTGTCATCGGCTGCCCCTTTGCTTTACGTTTATTGGCTTCGATTGACAGAAGTACCCCCGCCGCGCTTCTTCCGCTCATAACGCCTGTTCGTGCCCGCATGGTACTGAATAGAAAATGCGGTCGATAAGCACGACCACACATACCATAATTTGCGGCCCCATTATCAGGCCCAATAACCAGTTGAATACGTGGCACCTGTGCGCAAGATACTGCACGAACCATATCAGAACCATATTTTCCAATGCCTTGATGTTCTGATTCTGAGCCAACCATATAACCCGGTGCATTTTGTACAAAGAGTAAAGGGATTTTTTCCTGAGAACATCGGACAATCCATTCAGCAGCTTTCTGGGCAGCTTCAGCAAAAATAATACCAACCGAGTTTGAGGCAATCACACCAATTGGAATGCCTTTAATTCTAATTTTTCCAGCCAGTATATTATCTCCACGACCTGGTGCATAGTGTTGTTTATACTCAATAAAATAACTGTCATCAGCAATTGCTTCCAAAAATTTTCGGCCATCAATGCCCTGATGCGTTGAAGCAGGCAAAAGGTCATAAATGTTTTGTGAATGAACTGATGGAGGCATTTCTGCATAGCGATGCAGATGCATTTTTTGAGGGGGTTCCAGAGCCAGGATTTCTCTTACTTTTTGAACTGCTTCAGATTGATCTCCACAAAAATGGTCACACCCTCCAGATACATGCGTGTGAATTTTGGCGCCGCCCAGGTCTTCAGCAGAAATTTCTTCACCTGTTGCCATTTTTACTAATGGCGGACCGCCCAGGAAAGAATAAGACATTTTATCGATCATTACCGATTGACAGGCCATAAATACAATATAAGCACCACCGGCAGTATTGCCGCCAGTACTCATGGTTATTTGTTTTAAACCTTTTGCAGACATCCGCGCTATATTGTAAAACATGGAACCAAAATGACCATCATCAGGAAAAACATCCGCCTGCATGGGAAGAAATGCGCCCCCAGAATCTGCAATGTAAACGCAGTTCAAACCGCAACGTTCTGCAATGGCCTGTGCGCGTATATGTTTTTTCAGCGTAATGGGAAAATATGCCCCTGCTTTGACACGACTGTCATTTCCAAAAATCATTGTCCAATTGCCATTTATTTTACCAATGCCAGTAACAAGGCCAGCGCAAGGGACATCATCAATCCCCCCTGGATAATTCACGCCAAAACCTGCAATGCGGCTTAATTCAAAAAATTGTGTTTCAGGATCGATCAATTCTTGAATTAACTCCCGAACTGGACGTTTCCCCTGTTTTTTTAAACGATCAATTGCTTTTTGACCGCCAGGCCAAATTGCCTCATGGACACGTGCATCAAGATGCTTTTCTTCCTTTTCCCAAAACGATTTATTGTCGCTCATATCGCTCTCCTTTTTACAGGAATGTTCAAAAAATATAGACTTTAAGATAAAGATTTTGGCAAGGCGGCGCAAGGAGATAGTACTATAGTACATCGACGAAGCGCCAACGCTGTCCAAAATCTTTATCTTAAAGTCTATATATTCCTTCAACATTTTTGTTATTCTGTTAGCACCCGATATAGCGTGAAATAACAATTCGTTGAACTTCGGATGTTCCCTCACCAATGTCTAATAACTTTTGATCTCTATAAAAACGCTCCACATGGTACTCTTTCATCAGGCCATATCCCCCATGTATTTGCACCGCATGATTGGCGACTCTTCCCATAAGTTCAGAACAATACAGTTTTGCCATTGCAGCTTCCTTTTCAAAAGGACGATTATGGTCTCTCAGCCAACAGGCTTTATACATGAGATTTCTGGCACATTCGAGTTCCATAGCGCAGTCTGCCAGTTTAAATGCAACACCTTGAAATTTACTGATTGGCTGACCAAATTGTTCCCTTCCCTTAGCATATTTCAACGCCATTTCATAAGCGCCCTGAGCCCCACCCAGACCCATTGCACCAATAGACAGGCGACCACCATCAAGCGTTTTCAGCATCTGATGAAAACCATCACCGGGCTTACCCAAAATATTGGCCTCAGGAATGCGAACATCATCAAAAAATAACTCCGCTGTGTTGGAAGCCCGCCACATCATTTTATTATGCATGGGGTGTGCTTTAAACCCTTTCATACCATGTTCTAAAATAAAGCAGGTATATTCGGGTTTGCCATTGGGTCTTGTTCCAGTAACTGCCTGAACAGTAACACCCAATGACATGTCATTGGCCGCATTTGTAATGAAAATTTTGGATCCATTCAAAACCCATTCATTACCATCCTTAACAGCAGTTGTTTTACTTCCGCCAGCATCAGAGCCTGCAGTAGGTTCAGTTAGACCAAAGCCCCAAAGGGCTTCACCTCTGCAAAGGGGAGGAAGATATTTCTTTTTTTGAGATTCAGTACCAAAATAATAGAGTGGTCCAATTCCCAAAGAATTCCCCGCAGCAACAGTCGCAGCTTGTGAACCATCAACACGTGCAATTTCTTCCACAGCAATGATATAGGATAAATAATCCATTTCCTGACCATCATATTTTTCTGGAACGAACATGCCAAACAATCCGATTTCACCCATTTTTTTAGTGATTTCAACAGAAAAGTCCTCTTTTTCATCAAGAGCTAAAGCAATGGGCGCAATTTCGGTTTGAGCAAATTTTCGGACTTCTTTCCGAATCATTTCTTGCTCTTTGGTTAGATCAAAATCCAAAACTGCCTCCTTTCATCGTTGGAGATAAATGTATAATTTACCGACCGGTCGTTAGGCTTTTAATCCCTGAATGATAAAATCCTCATAAATATCAGCGATTTCGTCAACATTCAGTCTTCCATAGGGTTTAAACCATGAAGCGCCGGCTGTACATAGGGTTAGTATGGCATATGACAGTATTTTAACATCCTGCCTTTTAAAAACATTTTGTTGTGCGCCTTCCCTGATAATTTCTTGAAATATATTCTCATATTCATCACGCTTTTTTACAATCATCTGATAATGTGATTCTGAGAGGCCGCGAAGTTCACTGTTTGCGATAAAATTTTCTTTTTGTCGTTCAAGATGGAAGCGAACATGACTATGCACAGCCACCCGCAATTTTTCCTCAACATTTCGAACACCTGATAAATTGTTGTTCAGGTACGCGGTTAAGTCTTCCATCGTTGTTTCAAGAATATGAAACAGCAGGGTTTCTTTACTGGAATAATGATAATAAATACTTGCTTTCTGAATCCCACTTCCCCGCGCAATATCATTCATACTGGTCGCATAGTACCCCTTTTTAAAAAACAATTCGATAGAAACTGATTTAATTTTTTCTTTCATTTGCCCCATAATCAGATGACTCCTTAAATTTACCGACCGGTCGTTAGTCTGGGTATTTTTATTTCATAATATTTTGGTAGTGTCAATATAAAAATTTTTAGGATGGATTATTTGTCGCCTTTTTCCCAATTCATTAAGACTTTTTTGACTTCACCCTTAACTTTGCCTCTTGCTATATGCCTGTCACAACCTATTGCCAAAAGTTCATCATATTGTGTTTTAGCATGCCGAATATGCGCAGAAACAGCTAAATATATGGATTTTTTGTCAAATTGTTTCGCAGCGCCAGTACGACCAATGCGGCCACTATATTTCAAACAAGCATGTTCGGCAATGGTCTTTTCTGCATCACGCGGACAATTCGGAAATAATTTTCGAATTTCTTCAGCAAAACGCTTGACATATTGTGCATCTAATGCTGATCGTCTTTCCGCAGCACGTATTCTTTTACGTGCCCTTACCTCACTATCAGCAAGGCATTCCTGCTCTGCACGTTCTAATGCGTGTTTATCAACCAGTAGGCCCTGTCTTTCATATCTTTTGCGTGCGCGACTCCATTTTAGAACAACAGCAATCAATTTAGAGTATTTTCGTGAACGTCGCGTCAGTGCGGTATTCCCTGATGGAAGAAAAACCAAGTGATCGATATCTGCACACGATAGACACAAAGCGCCCTTCCCTTCTTTCAGGGTAATCCATGCCTTATGGCCGAGTGCATCGCCACATTCGTCACAAACAGAATCTCTGCTAGAAATAAAAACTTTTAAATCAATATTTTTGCTCATTTTTCAATCCTTAACTCCCTATTATTCATATAAATGAAAGTGATTATGAAAGAATTCCTATAATTGCACCGCATGGGTGCAACACAAAAAAGTTGGCGTTTTCTTCTTAGCCCCGATAGGTGCGAAATCATTGTAGCCTGGGGAGTCAACCCCCCAGGCTACAATGATTTCGCCCTATTGAGGCTAAGAGAAAAAATCACGGATGGAAGAATAGGAGGTTTCATAGTATCAGAGAGAACTTTCTGGCACAATCAATTTCTTGCCCGGCAAACTTTTTTCTTGAATTCAAACAATGAATCCCGATTAATATTTCCAATAATAACGTCCCTGTTAAATGAGGAACTTATTATTCAAGTATTCCTTATAGACTTTAAGATAAAGATTTTGGACTGCGTTGGTGCTTCGTCGATGTACTATAGTACTATCTCCTTGCGCCGCCTTGCCAAAATCTTTATCTTAAAGTCTATAGCATGAATACTTTTTTTGAAGAAAAAGATTTGGAAAACGCTATAAAAAGTATTGATATTAAATCGCTACCATTGCCAAACGAAATTGTACAAAACAAATTTAAATTAGCTGCAAGAAATTTTATGAAAGATGAGACAAAAATGAAAGCGGGCTGTTGCTGTTGCATAAATTTATACAACAGCTTGAAAAAATTTTCCAAAAACGCCTAAACGTTTGGAATGGAAGAGTTTTATTGTCAATTATTTCCCATTGGACAGGGAAGTTTGCGAGAATATTCGAAAGATTTCCCTTGAAAATCAGTTAAATAGGTATCAATAATCATCAGCACATCTAACAAATTTATCTCACCATCAGCATTGACATCCCCTGGCAGATGATCACACTCGCAGGTATCATATGAAATTGCTATTGGTAACAAAGAGACCGCATCATCAATAGCTGTCACATAGGATACTTTTACTGGCGTATAATCATCTTTTTCAAGCAACAAGGTGTGAATGCCAAATGGTACGTTTTCAAAAGAAAAGCTGCCAGTATTATCAGAAACAACTGTTTGATTATTTGTCAAAAGCGTGATTTTGACACCAGACAAATTGTGCATATTGCCTGTCAGATCAGTTTCTACCTGTCCTTGAATATGAACAGGGTTCATCGCAGGCATGTCATAATCCTTAATTTCAAACCAATCATCTGAAGGGCTTACAGTGTAACGACCTTCAACCTGATCCCAATAATGGCCAGTGGCCATCATTTCGCGGATACGTTCATCCGGCGTACTGGCTGATGCACCGAGTTTGCCTGTTTCAATTCTCTTGTTCATCCAGTTAATTGTACATTCAATCGGTGGGTCAAAAGCAAATGACCACAGATAATGGTAACGAACTATGTTATGTTTCTTTTCAATATTACCTGTTGTCCCATAGTACCAGGGACGTGTGCTTGTTTCTGCGGCATGCAATCTCAATGGTTTGTTGCTGTCACCCACAACGCCCAGGTCTAATGCAGAGGAATTATATATTTCAAAAGCGCACCCAACAGGAGAATGATAAATTAATTCCAGCGTATACCACAGACATCTTTTAGAAACACGATCTATTTGACTATCATGGTTTTCATCGTTCAAATAGTCTTTTTCACCCTCAGTCCAGGCAGGCTCCAATAGTGCCAGACGATGAATCCAGATTTCTTTTTCTTTCAATTTTTTTGCAATACATGTCATTACTTGATTGCCCAAAGAATGCCCAATAAACCGAATGTTGCTGCCAGCATTATCTTTCAATGCATGATAAACGTAAGGGAACAAAACATCAACAACACTGTCAACTTCAACAGGTGTGCCCAGTATATTAATTGTCTCACTAAAATTGTTGAAAGAACCATCAGCACGTTTATATCGACTGCCTTGTGGGCCTTTGAAACTCCAAATTTTGGCCTCAGCATCCTTAATCTCAGATTCTTCACACCATTGATTCCAGTACAAAATACCAGTATTCCAGCCTTTATCGATCCATGCATTGTTGGTAAAGACTGATAAGTTTTCATCGGGTTCTTCCAGTAAAAATGTTTCGCGGTCATAGTTTCTTTCAACAGCTTCCTGTTTCCATCCATGGGTATATATCATTGTGGGGCTTTGTGGATCGAAAAAAGCGTTGGACAGGCCAGGAGTAAACTTTTCACATTGCCCATCTTTTCCAAACCAATAGAGGCCAAAATCAATATCTCGCGTTGTGATTTGAATTCTGCCATTGGGCAATGCATTTCCCGCTTGATCAAATAAATTCTCACAGTAAATTGTATAACTGCGCTCAGGCGTCATCATTTCCTGAGGAATCAGCAGTGCTGAGCTGCCAAGATTTTGAATTCTTGCTGCTATTTTTTTGCCCTCACTGTTTGAGATATACAGATTATCTGATTTCAGGCTTTGGGCATTGATATCACGTTTGAAATCAATTTGTATGGGCACGTTGACTTCAATGTTTTGAAGATTTTTATCAAAGTCCTCTGTACCATCAATGATAACCGAAACAGCCGGGATGGTCGTCTCGCTTTCTAGATTTCTTTTTGCTTGATTTTCTAAAGGAGATTTATTTGAAAGAACCTTGAGCGAATAGATCAAATCATGGAGGCCAATAATACCATCATTATCCGAATCACCCTGAATGGGGCACTGGCAATTTCCAAGAGATAAGACAGATTCAGGGATTTGTGTTGTTTGTTCCGACTGTACCAGAATATCTTTTGATATGACGGGCTCGAAATTGATCTTACTGATTTTTATGTCGTATTTGCCTACTGGAACATGGTGTAAATTGAACTGCCCCGATTCATCAGTCGTTGATGTCTGACCTGTCTGAACAATTGTGACTGTTGCGCCAGCAATGTTTGTTGATTCGCCAAAAATTGATGTTGACACATGGCCGGCAATCTGCCCATTGATGACACCCAATGCGCGCAATTTGCTTTGAAATGCCGCGCCTGCAATAGAACCTTCAGGATAGAACACTGCTGGTTTTCCAATGGGGGCATCAATTTCAATCCATTCTCCTGATTCTGAACTGCCATAAACTTTTTTAGACCACACATGCACCCATTTTCCTGATGGCAGGTATAATTTGACATGTGTATCATATTTATTGGTCACAGGCGCGACCAGAAATTCAGAGCCGAGCATCCATTGATATTCCAGATCAATCATAATTGGATCATCTGGATAATGAATCATCATGTGTCTGACCAATGGGTAGCCTTTTTCATAAGCCTCGGTCATCAATGTCTTGCGATATGATGCCAATGCTTTGTAGACCTTTGCAAAACGTGAAAACTGGGCATAACTGTCCTCATCAGAATAAAATTGCGCATTGTCTTTAGGGCCAAGACCTTCATGGGTGCGATACACCGAAGTAAAAGCGTTGGCTTCCATCCATCGCAGTAAAAGGCTTTTTTCTCTACGATAAATGCCAATCCAACTGATCCAGTTATCCAGGCCAATGGGGCCGAGAAGTTGCTCAAGGTTGTATCCAATAGAAGTATATCCACCAATATCGCTATGATTGATGCTTAATCCTGACAGGCCGCCAGAAATCAAACCTTTGATTGCACTTTTGAAACCATCATGCTCATCCCATGTGACCATCTGATCACCTTCCCAAAACAGGGTTGTGTATGCTGGGCTTCTTGTATATCCTGCTCTGTTAAAAAAAACAATTTCGCCTTCCTTGCCCGCTTCCTGAACTGCTTCACGTCCCAGTTTGACCCACTCCACCATATATTGATTATGATAACGTGATGCGGGCTCACCTGATGCCAAAACCGCATCAAATGGCAAGGCTTCAGCAAAGTCATGCATCCATCCATAAAAACCATTGGCAATTAACTCATCTTTCATAACACCTTTTATCCAGGTGCGTGCATCAGGATTGCTCAAATCAATTAATAGCGATGGGAAGGTTGTCACTGTTATAAAATAAGGTGTGCCATCGGATTTTTTAATATAATAACCATTGTCAAGGGCTTCCTGATACAAATTTCGAGGCGCATTGTAATCACTGTCATTGGGGTCTACTAAAAAAGGATTGATATAGCCCATCATGCGAATGTTCGATATTTTAAGCTCTTGAACCAGCGCATCCCAATTTGGATAACGTTCTGAATTCATGACCCAATTCCACCAGAGTTGTTCACCAAAACCAACATCACGTTTTCCAACCCAATCCTGTACCCAGAATGCCGCAATGGGGGTGTCGTGCGCTTTGAGTTCTTCCCATTTACGACGCACTTCATCTGTACCGCCTTCCATACCAACAATGGCACCTCCTTCGTTGAGCCAGTCTGGCAAAGGAATCATACGTCCGCAGTATTCGGTGTATCTCTCAAGCAAATCAAGGTAGGATTCACCATAAAGAATACGTCCAATCATTTGGGAGCGATACAATTTGATTGTGACTTTGTTGTCATCAATTAAATTAAATGTTGCATATTCTGTTGTTTCCAGGAACATTGAACGAAACTTTGTGGATATGTATTGCGGGATGGATGTATAGGTCGTAAAAGCATTTCCGCCCGCCCCTTTGGCAAAAAAATTGATAATACCAGTGATCGGCTGCCTTCCACGTCCAAGACCGCCTTCCTGACTGATAACTGGGACTTCATGACCTTTTAATCTCAAATGGGTGAACTGCTCTCCAAAACCAAAAAATTGTTCTTGCGGGGATGTTGCATAATGAAGGTAAACGATATCACATTGAGATACATTAATATTAAATTGAAGATGCCCTGGCAAAACCTGAGAAAAAATGATTTCTGTATTTGCTTGAATCGTTCCTGTTTGGTCAGACAGCGTGCCAGTAATAACAACCTTTTCATCAATCTGATTGATTGCGGTAATGCTCTGATTCATTAGCTGTGTGTGAACATCTTCGTGAACATCAAAGGAGCCTCTGTTTTCATGAACTTCAATATGCGCCAGGGCTGCTGAAACAAATACTTCTCCAGGAACTGTCGCAAAGACGATTTTTTCTGTATTTGCAGTATGTCGAATTGTCATTTGAGCAGGATTATTTTTCCAATCCAGGATAAAATCCCCGGTTTGAATGGTTGTATCTGAAACAGTCGATTGGATATTTGCATTTGAAATGCTAACACATATCATAAAAAATAGACTAACATACAATAGCATTTTTTTTTGAAGCATATGATCTCCTTTTGGGGTGAATATTTTATTAATTTAAAGTAAAATTCAATAATATATTAAACTTTATCTGTCAAGTAATAGTTATTTAATGAATTAAATAAAATTTATTAGAGAAATTGAATATATATATATCAGTTAATTGTATTGTTATTCAACATTATAAATGCCGTATCTAAGTAAAAAATTAACCAAGACAGTCAAATGGGCTCGTTATATCAATTTTTGTTTCCATTACATGTAGATATATTTCAGTTGTTTTAATATCTGAATCCCTCATAAACTTTTGAACCCGCCTAATATTTGCAACGGATAGAAAAGGGGATGTCTATGATTTTATGCTTTTCTTTGAACGTTTCAGCCTCTTGCCGATAAAAGCATAAAATCATAGACGTCCCCCTTTTTCACCCATCTAATCATATTGTTTCAAAATATCTTTTCAATTCCCAGTCCGAAACATGATTCAAGTATTGAGACCATTCCCATTCTCTTGTTTTCACTAAGTGGTCAGTGAACGACTTACCGAACAGTTCTTTTGCAATTTGCGAGTTTTTCATTTGATCTGTGGCCTCTTTCAAATTTTCAGGAAATTTTCCAAATTGGGTAACGTTATAAGCATTGCCGGATGTTTGAGGCATAGGTCTATACGGTCTATACTATAAGTGCGCATAGGTCTATAAGTTTTGGTATTTTTCAATAACCGAGAATATAACTACGTCCGAGGACGAATGTAGGGGCAAACCTTGTGTTTGTCCTTGAGCAAAAACCGAGATCAAACCTATTGTCGAAATTAAACACATTGGTTTCGGACATAGGCGCGTTTCCGGTTTTTTGTCGAAGGGCAAACACAAGGTTTGCCCCTAC
>Ga0272440_1002487_pt1 | contig 14320 bp, 10 predicted proteins | sample SSMMMBAug17_FD_192440 | JGI IMG/M metagenome (GOLD analysis project Ga0272440, IMG submission 192440) | Marine sediment archaeal communities from Little Sippewissett salt marsh, Falmouth, MA, United States - SSM-MMB-Aug17 | ecosystem: Environmental > Aquatic > Marine > Wetlands > Sediment ...
TATATAGACACAAAAAAAACTGAATTCTTACACTTTATTTTAATTTTTTTTAATTTTTTTTAAAAAATTTATTTTTCAATTATATTAGTTTGTTAAAAAAAATACCAAAACTTATAGACCTATGCGGTATATATATGAACAATCTCGGTAAATTGAAGAAGGGTATGAAAATAAGTTTAGCTACTAATGTTTGTACATATAATTCAATATGTTATATAAGAAAAGCGTAATACAATATCTGTGTCAACCTGACACTAAAAGCTGTGCGGCTTTTTTTATAATTGTTTTTCGGGGTTGTATTCTGTAAATTCAACAAAGTAAATCCTGTTAGCTTTTGGTGCAGGTTACACCTGTTCAATGGCAATATTCAAGTAAAAACAATAGTGGCTTATATCAGCCAACCTTTATTGATTTGAACCCAAAAAATGGAAAAGAACGTTTTTATCAGATTCGCAAGTCTGTTGAATTAGGAGATACGTCATATTTATTGGAACTTGCGTTTCTGCCAATGTATGGCAATGATAAAGATGTTGATAGAGTTGAATTTGTTAAAGAAATCATCAAATTTGTTCAGAAAAAATCCAACAAAAGAACTGCTTGTTGCTGCAACTTTGATTATGTCTAATAAAATTCTTAACAAAGACACTTTTGAAAAATTATGAGAGGAAATAAAAATGATTTAAATTTGCTGAAGAAATAGGTTATGACAGAGGTGTCAACGATGGATACGACAGATGCAAAAACGATGGTGCATTGAACACTGAAAAATTAATGTTAATTGAAAGTCTTTTAGAAATGGTCGGTGCTGTCCCTGCATATATTGATAAGTAAATGCAACAAATTTCAAACCAGACAACTCTGAAAGGCTTGTTACGTCAGGCAACTAAATGTCAAAACTTTCATGAATTTGATCAAAAACTTGCTTTAGCCATGTAATTAATCAAATGAAGAATGATAAATTTTTGCACAAATATAAGGTTAACTCCTACACAGACTGTTTTAAAAAAATATCGGCGTTCTCCTGACGGCTATAAGCGGCTATGGGCTGACATATCATGTTCTTTAAGGACCATAACGATGTCAAGAAAAAACAAAAATGGACGATCATAAAATGTGTTTGAATACACCGAAAAAAAAGGATTGGAAGGGTTAATCACTATGAAGATATTATTACTCGGTGAATACAGTGGATTGCACAAATATTTAAAAAGTGGTGTTCAACAAAATGGACATCAATGTATCATTGCAACATATGGTGATGGTTGGAAAAAAATTTTGGGGGATATATCCTTTAATTCTCGCTTTTCAGGAATATTGGGAAAAATAGACCGCCGCTTAAAGCCTTTTCAATATATCAATTTATTAACAGGTCATGATATCGTTCAGTTTATGGCCACTGAAATATTTGATCCAAGATTTGGTATAAACCAGATGCTCATCAATTATATAATTCGACATAATATAAAAAGCGTTCTGATGTCAGCCGGCTGTAGTCCATTGTTCTGGAAAAATATACAATCTTCTGGATTAACAGATCATCCATGTGAATCTTGCATGAAATATGATTTGAAAAAACTATGCCCGCTGTCATCAAAAAAAAAGCTGCGATGGAATGAAATAATGGCCAAAAAAGTTGATGCTATCATCCCTTGTTTATTTTCTTATGAATATATTTATCATGGATATCATCATTTACAATCAAGTATTCCCATCCCCATTGATTTATCCGAAATTTCATATCAACCGAATCTTGTTACGAAAAAAATTAATTTTTTGCATGGTATAAACAGGCCCGGTTTTAAAGGATCAATGATCATACTTTCGGCCTTGGAAGAAATGAAAAAAAAATATCCAAATGATATTGAAGTTAAAGTTGTTAAGCAACTGCCATTAAAAGAGTATCTGAAAATTTTAAATAGAACACATATCTTAATTGATCAAACATATGGGTATGGACTGGGTTTGAATTCTCTTCAAACAATGGCATTGGGCAAAGTGCTTATGACAAACTTTGATCGACGGCTATATCCGAACGATCTACCAGTTATTCAAATAAAGCCTTTTGTGGAAAATATCAAAAAACAAATTTCTTATATTATTGAAAACAAAAATCAAATAGAAAACATGGGGTATCAATCCCGCCAATATGTTCAAGAATATCATGACTGTAAAAAAGTCGCCTCACAATATATTCGGATTTGGTCAAAACTATAATGCGTGTATGCATTTATAATTATTAGGAAATACAATGTGCGGAATCACAGGTTTTATCAATTTTAATGCGCCTTCGAGCCATGAAGAACTCAAACAGATGACTCAAAGTTTACATCATCGAGGTCCAGATGATGAGGGTTTTGAGCTTTTTAACCTTCCTGATATCCAGATAGGTTTAGGTCACAAAAGGCTGTCAATTATCGATATTTCTATGCGTGGCCACCAACCGATGTCAAACATGTCTAAAGATTGCTATATTGTTTATAATGGTGAAATCTACAATCATTTTAAGATTCGTCAAGAACTGGAAGTGAGTGGGTTTCAATTTTTATCAAGCTCTGATACTGAAGTTGTTTTAAATGCTTATGTAAATTGGGGAATCGGTTCTATTGAGCGATTTATTGGAATGTTTGCTTTTACAATCTTTGATCAAAAAAAAAATAAGATATTTATTGTACGTGACCGAGCAGGTGTCAAACCTTTATACTATTACTGGGATAACTCAACTTTGTTGTTTGGATCAGAGCTAAAAGTTTTTTTTCACAATAATCATTTTAAAAAACACCTGGATTTAAACAGTCTGTCTTTATTTTTCAAGTATGGCTATATACCTGCACCGCATTGTATTTATAAACAATGCCATAAATTGCAACCAGGGCATTATTTAGAAATTGATTTGAATAAAAAAACGATGCATGAAAAAAAGTATTGGGATGTCATAAAATTTTATAACAAACCCAAATTCAATATATCGGAAGCAGATGCCTTAAATGTACTTGACACATTGTTAACAAATGCATTTGAATATCGGATGGTTTCAGATGTTCCTGTCGGCGTCTTTTTAAGCGGTGGCTATGATAGTTCGATTGTTACAGCGATATTGCAAGCTCAACGATCAAAAAAAATGAAAACATTCACTATTGGTTTTGAAGAAAAAGAATATAATGAAGCCATTTATGCCAAACAGATCGCAAAGTATATCGGTACTGATCACGAAGAACTTATTTGCAAACAAAAAGATGCCTTAGAAATTATTCCAGAATTATCAAATATTTATGATGAACCTTTTGCTGATACTTCTGCTATTCCAACAATTCTCGTTTCACGAATGGCGAGAAAAAAAGTAAAAGTATGTCTTTCTGCTGATGGTGGTGATGAGTCCTTTGCCGGGTATAACAAATACGATGGTTCATTAAGGTATTACAAGTTAAACAAAATACTGGCTTATCCCAATGTAATCATTCATTTGTTAGATAATATGCCAATAAAAGATATGCCAGGAATAAAAAATATTCCCAATATCAAGCAAAGACTTGAAATGATAAAGCTCGTTCTTGAAAAAAATCCATCACCTGTGAAAATAATGGATTTGATAAGCCAAAATTTTCGACAAGCTGAAATAGATCAATTATTTTTCAAACCTTTTCAATCCTATTCAACAGGTTTTCATTCAGATTATTTATTGTATCATAAAAAAGATCATATTAATAATATGTTAGCAATTGATTATATTACATATCTTCCTGAAGATATTCTTACAAAAGTAGACAGAGCCTCGATGTCTGTATCCCTTGAGGCCAGGGAGCCTTTACTTGATCATAGGATCATTGAGTTTGCAGCACAATTGCCTTCACATTTGAAATATAATCGAACCAAAAAATACCTGTTAAAAAAACTATGCTATAAATATCTGCCAAAATCACTGCTGGATCGTCCAAAGAAAGGTTTTTCACCACCCATTGGTTCATGGTTGCAAAATCAACTGTCAGACTATATATCATATTATTTAGACAAGGATAGAATTCAAAGAGAAAATATTTTTGATTATAACGAAATAAAGCGCATTCTAGGTACGCTTTCGGAAGGATCTTATAGAACGAGCCAAAAAATATGGTCCCTACTTATTTTTGAAATGTGGTATGAAAAATACTGTTAGAATATGTAATATTTTTTTTGTTTTTTAGAATGTGTACTGATCACATGTTACCTATGATCGTCCAACTTTGGTATTTTATGGTATCGTTCATGACCTTTTTAGAGTCAATTATGATGTCTAAAAAAAATGTAGGATCCTACATAACTTTAAATTAAATATTTATATAATTTGATACAATGAAAAAAATCGTCATAATTAATCGCTATTATCCCCCCAATCCTGCCATATCCGGCCACAGTGCCTGCGAAATGGTTCAGGAAATTTCCAACAGAAAAAAAAATTTAAAAATGTTGGTACGATATATTCATGCGCCCTATGCTGGCGGGCGAGCCAATCAGAAACCTGCCGGTTTCCCAGGTGGAATGACATCTATTTATAATGGAAAAAATAAGATTTTACGCTTTATCGGCAATTTTATTGAGGGATATCGACTGATTCGTCTTGCATTGCCATATGCGGATGCCATACTCACTCTGACTGATCCGCCATTGCTTAATTTCTGGGCTGGAATGTTGTGCCACAAAAAAAAGATTCCCTGGATTTACTGGGCATTGGATTTATATCCAGACGCATTCGCCGCTGCTGACATTGTTAAACCCAAAAATCCAGTATACCAAATGGTACATCAGACAATCAAATCATATCCACCAGATTTTCTCATTGCACTGGGATTTTACCAAGCAAATTTTTTAATCCAAAAATTTCAAAAAAATATCCCTTCAACCATCCTTCCTTGCGGAATTATTGAAACCCAAAAAAGTGAATCCGCCCCCCAATGGCATTCTGAAACTAAGACAGTTTTTGCTTATGCTGGTAATATGGGTGAAGCTCATGACCCTGAATTCTTAATACAGCTTATTCAACGAATGGACCCCAACAAACATATTTGCTTACTCTCTTTATATGGTGCAAAGGCAGAGCGGATTCTATCTTCTGTTCAAAGACATCCGGCTGTCCAACTTATAGATCATATTCCACAATCGTATTTACCCTATATCGATATTCATCTGGTCAGCTTGTTGCCAGAATGGACCCATATATGTGTGCCTTCAAAAGCTGTCAGTGCCATCTGTTCTGGAAAGGCAATTGCTTTTCAAGGTGATATCCATTCAGATATCTGGCAAATGTTTAATAAAGCAGCGTTTTATGTTGATGCTTCTTATCACAAAACCAATATTATTGAGGATTTAAACAATATGTTGACACTTTCAAAATGTTCTCAAACATTGCATGATAAACATGCACAAGCCCTTCTGTATCGCACAGAGCTTTTTAATAAAAGACTGGCTGCTTATGATACAATTGCAAACTTTCTTCAAACATGTTGCTAATAATTATGCTTCTTTTTTTTTTGTTCAGGAAACATCGCAAGAATTGCATTTTCAGAAGCGTCACAAATGCCTTTTTCTGTAATCAACCCGGTTATTAAACGTGCAGGAGTTACATCAAAAGCATAGTTGACACAAGGGCTGTCTTCCGGTGGGACAAGGACATTCACTGTTTGATTATCATGACGGCCCTGAACCCATCGAACTTCATCAGGATCACGTTCCTCAATCGGAATTTCTTTGATACCATCCCGAATGTCCCAATCAAATGTGGATGATGGCAATGCAACGTAAAATGGAACATCATTGTCCTTCGCTGCCAGGGCTTTCAAATAAGTGCCAATCTTGTTGGCCACATCGCCAGTATATGTGGTTCGATCGGTTCCCACAATAACCAGATCAACCATACCATGTTGCATGAAATGACCGCCAGTATTATCTGGTATGACTGAATGGGGAACACCATGCTTGCCAAGTTCCCATGCAGTAAGGCGGGCGCCTTGATTTAAAGGGCGGGTCTCATCTACCCAAATATGCACATCTATACCCTGATCATGTGCGACATAAATGGGTGCAGTGGCCGTTCCATACTCTACACAGGCCAACCAACCGGCGTTACAATGCGTTAGTATATTTACAGGTTTATTCCTTTTTGTTTTTGCAATTTTTTCAATCAGTTTTGCGCCATGAAGACCAATTTGATAACATCGATCAACTTCAGCTTCTGTAATCTCAATGGCTTTTGAAAGGGATAACTCAAGATGTTTTTGAGAATCGGGTTCCTTGAGAATTGATGCCAACATGGTGTCAACAGCCCAGGCAAGATTGACTGCAGTGGGACGAGCATCTTTTAAACGTTTGCATTCTTGTGTCAGATAATTCGTATCACCCACTTTTCGGGCCAGTATTAGATACACACCAAATGCAGCTGTAACACCAATCAAAGGCGCTCCTCTGACATACATCTGGCCAATTGCACGTATGGTATCATCAACTGTTCGTAAAGGTTCTATAATAAAATCATGGGGCAATAATCGTTGATCGATGATTTTCACTGTTTGATCATTTTTATCGTACCAGATAGGGCGATAAGATTTTCCATTAACTTTCATTTGTTGATGTTTCCTTGTGTTGATCATCAGAGGCAGTGTCTAAATCTTGCTGAATCTGTTTGGGATCAATATCAAGGGCAATTTGAATAACATCATCCATATGTTCAACCCACATCAGTTCGATATTTTCAAGTATGATATCTGGAATATCTTGTAAATCCTTTTTATTGTCTTTAGGTAACACGATTAATTCAATTCCACCACGATTGGCCGCCAATATTTTTTCTTTTAATCCGCCAATGGGTAGCACTCTTCCCCTGAGTGTTATTTCACCGGTCATCCCAATTTCTTTTTTGACTGTTTTTTTAAGCAAGGCAGATATAATGGATGTACACATGGTGATGCCTGCTGATGGGCCATCTTTGGGAATCGCCCCTTCAGGCACATGAAGATGAATATCAAATTTTTCATAAAACTTTTCTTCAAGACCCAATACTTTTGATCGAGAGCGAACATAACTGTATGCGGCCTGTGCAGATTCTTTCATCACCTCGCCAAGTTTGCCAGTGACTTGTAATTTTCCTTTGCCAGGCATAATAACAGTTTCAATGTATAATAGTTCTCCGCCATATTGTGTCCAGGCAAGGCCAGTGACCAGGCCTACATGATCTTTTGTTTCTATTTGACCATAACGATATTGATATGGCCCCAGATACTTATTCAATAAATTCTCATCTACCGTGACTTGAAACGCTTCTTTTTCTTCTGGCTTTTTGGTTACAAACTCTCTGGCAACTTTTCTACAAATTGCTGCGATTTGACGTTCAAGATTTCTGACACCAGCTTCCTGTGTGTAATTTCGAATAATACTTAAAAGGATCTCCTCGGAAAAATGAACGATCCCTTCCTGTAGGCCATTTTGTTTGGTTTGTCTGGGTATTAAAAAATCGGTGACAATATGAAGTTTTTCATGCTCAGTATAGCCAGATAGCCGAATGACTTCCATACGATCTTTTAAAGGCAGTGGAATATCATGTAATGTATTGGCTGTGGTGATAAACATAATATCAGACAAATCATAATCCACATCCAGATAATGATCATTGAAAGTATTGTTTTGCTCTGGATCAAGTACTTCCAATAATGCTGATGAAGGGTCACCCCGAAAATCAGTACTCATCTTGTCAACTTCATCCAGACAAAAGACAGGATTGTTTACTTTTACTTTTTTTAAGGATTGAATGATCTTACCTGGCATGGCTCCAATATAAGTTCTGCGATGACCTCTTATTTCTGCCTCATCCCGAACCCCACCCAATGACAAACGAACAAATTCACGATTTGTTGCACGTGCAACTGATTTTGCTAATGATGTTTTTCCGACCCCTGGTGGCCCCACCAGACAAAGGATCGGGCCGCGAACTCTTTTAATCAATGATAAGACAGAAAGGTATTCTAGTATTCGTTCTTTGGGCTTTTCCAGCGCATAATGGTCTTCATTCAAAATTTTTTCAGATTGCTCAACATCAATTTTTGTTTTTGATTTGTTCGTCCAGGGAAGATCAATGAACCATTCAATATAGTTTCTGATAACAGTAGCTTCAGGGGACATAGACTGCATCATTTTCAGTTTTTTTAATTCCTGGCGCGTTTTTGTTGCTGCTTCTTTTGACATTCTTTTGCGTTTGAGTCTTTTTTCCAGATCATTATACTCTTCATCTTTTGAATCATCAGGATCAGTCCCCATTTCCTTTTTTATCGCGCGCATTTGCTCTTTTAGATAGTAATATCGTTGGTTTTCATCAATTTGCTTTTGGGTCTGGCCTCTTATTTTTTTTGCCATTTCAAAAATATCAGTTTCAGAAATCATTTTCTGTACCAACTTGGCAATACGCTCTTCAGGATTGAACAGTGATAGCAATTCTTTTTTATCTTTTAATTTAAATGGAAAATGGGCGGATATGGTATCCGCCAATTGAGAGGGGTTTACAATGGATGAAATATTATTCACAAGATCTCTGGGGATGGCCTTATTTTTATTTGAATACTCACGAAATCTTTGCAACATGGTGCGATTAAAGGCTTCAGCTTTTTGTTGTTCAATATCAATTTCTTTTGCGGGTTCAATTTCAACTTCAAATATGGCATTATTCTGCAAAAATCGAACAATTGTTGCGCGATACTGGCCTTCGATCAATGTTTTCATTGTACCATCAGGAAGTTTGACCATTTGAAGAATTTTTCCGACAGTCCCCTTAACATTGATATCTTTTTCTTTAGGTGATTCTACATCTGTTTTAATTTGGGTTGCCAAAAAAACCAATTTGTTGGTATTCATGGCAAATAGCAGTGCTTCTGTTGACTTTTTTCGTCCCACAAATAGTGGTACTACAACATAAGGAAATACAACAATATCTCTCAAAGGTAGTAAGGGCAAAATCAACGTTTCATCAGATCTCTTTTTTTTGGATAAAAACATAAACGTTAAGCCAGTTTTTTCTTGGATTCATAAACCAGAATGGGTTTTTCGCCATTCAAAACGACTTCCTCATTAATAACGCATTCCTCAACAGCATCTGTGGATGGGATTTCGTACATCAAATCCAGTAAGGTTTTTTCCATGATTGCCCTTAATCCCCGTGCACCAGCTTTACGTTTTAATGCTTCCTTTGCAATCGCTACCAGCGCGTTATCAGTGAACCGAAGATGAACGCCTTCCATTGCAAACAATTGTTTATATTGTTTGACAAGCGCATTTTTGGGTTCAGTAAGAATTCTAACCAAAGTTTCTTCGCGTAAGCTATCCAGAGGAGCAATAACAGGCAGTCGTCCGATAAATTCGGGGATTAGGCCAAATTTGAGCAAATCTTCGGGCTGAAGTATTTTCAACAGCTCACCAATTTCTTTATCATCTTTTTTTATAATTTTGGCTTCAAATCCCATTACCTTATTGCCAATGCGACGCCGAATAATCGTATCCAGGCCTTCAAAACTGCCACCGCAAATAAATAAAATATTGGAAGTATCAACTTGTACAAATTCTTGTTGCGGATGTTTCCGGCCCCCTTTGGGCGGCACACTTGCAATAGTGCCTTCAATAATCTTTAACAATGCCTGCTGAACGCCTTCTCCGGAAACATCTCTTGTAATGGAAGGATTCTCTGTTTTTCGTGATACTTTATCAATTTCATCAATATAAATAATTCCGCGTTGTGCTTTTTCAACATTGTAATCCGCATTTTGAAGCAGTGCCAGAATAATTCTTTCAACATCTTCCCCAACATAGCCGGCTTCTGTCAAAGTGGTTGCATCTGCAATCGTAAATGGAACATCAAGAAATTTTGCCAGTGTTCTTGCCAGAAGTGTTTTTCCAGTGCCAGTGGGACCAATTAATAAAACATTGCTTTTTTGGATTTCAACAGATCGATCATAGGAATGAGAAGGTGCATCCAGTCGTTTATAATGGTTGTATACTGCCACTGATAGTACTTTTTTGGCATATTCCTGTTCAATGATATAGTCATTTAATACATTCATAATTGCAGATGGTGTAAAGGTTAAATCATCAAGACCTTTAATAATATCCTCATCAAGAATTTCCATACACAGCTGGATACATCCATTACAAATATAAACGTCTGGACCTGCAATTAGTTTTTTTACTTCATCCTGTGTTTTTGCACAAAATGAACAAACAAGGTCAACCTCGGTATTCTTTTTCTGCTTTAGTTTTGCCATGGTTACTCCTATTTGTCTTCATCAACAGAATCCAGATCCTTTCTATCTATAATAACATGATCTACCAGACCATAATCCCTGGCCTCCTCACCATTCATAAAAAAATCACGATCTGTATCTGTTTGGATAATTTCCAACTTTTGTCCGGTATGAAAAGACAAAATTTGGTTTAATTTTTCCTTTAACCGAAGAATTTCCCTGGCTTGAATTTCAATATCCGAAGCTTGGCCTTGAAATCCACCCATTGGTTGATGAATCAAGATCCTTGAATTGGGCAAGGAATAACGTTTTCCTGATGTCCCTGCAGCAAGCAAAACAGCTCCCATACTCGCAGCCTGACCAACACAAAGGGTTGCAATATCTGGTTTAATATATTGCATGGTATCATATACAGCTAAACCTGCGGTTACAACACCACCCGGTGAGTTGATATAAAAATTAATGTCCTTTTCCGGATCTTCTGATTCAAGATATAGCAACTGGGCTATCAATAAGTTGGAAATCTCATCATTAATCGCAGAACCTAAAAAAATGATACGATCTTTTAGCAATCGAGAATAAATATCATAGGCACGTTCACCTTTACTGCTATGCTCGATGACCATTGGTATCAATGCCATGTAAATGTCCTTTCTTTGGATATTTATTATCCAATAATTTAATTATTCTTTCTTGTTGTCAGTGTTATCTGAAACAGCATCTGCTTCAAGCGTAACAGTTTCGATAGCATTGGCATCAAGAATCATATTAAAGGCTTTTCTTTCAAGAATAGAGTATTTAAGGGTTTCTAAAGCATTCCGATTTTCCTCTTGATAATAGAAGTCTTTAATCTCATCCATTGATTTATTAGTAATTTTTTCAATTTTTTCAAATTCAGATTCAACTTCAGCATCAGTCGCAACCAATTTTTCTTGATCAATTAAATAATTCAGTAACATATGGCGTCGTGCCTGTTTTTCTGCAAGATCGCTATATTTTGTGGCAATCTGTTCGTCAGTGAAACCCATTTTTTCCATATCAATGTTTTGAGCAGCAAAGGACTGTGCAATTTCATTCTTAATGGTCATCAGCTCTTGTTGAATCCATGTATCAGGAACATCAAAACTCGATTTTTCTAGTAACTGACTATAAATCATTTCCTGAAGCTCTTTTTCTGACTGTTCAATGTAAAGCTGCTCAAGATTATTTCGAATGGCCGCTTTCAGCTCATCAAGATTTTGATAATGGCCTAGTTTTTTTGCAAATTCATCATTAATTTCAGGATAAACAATTTTACGAATATCCTTAAGCAAAACTTTCATTTCAACTGTATGACCACTTAAGGCTTCATTGGGAAAATCTTTTGGAAAAGAAAAATCGAACAATCGTTCTTGAGATTTATTCAGACCCAACAGATTTTCATCGAAATTGGGGAACAATTCATTTTTCCCAATCACCAAACGAACTGCTGAAGTTTTTGGAAGCATTTCAAATGGTTTACCATCTTTAAATCCTTCATATTCAATCACCGCAATATCATCTAACTGAAGGGGACGATCTTCAAGCACAGGGTCTGTGGTTGTCATTGTTTGACTGTGCTTTTCCAGCTGTGTATCAATCATCTGGTCACTGATTGTGTATTTGTTTTTGGAAAGTTTCAAGCCTTTAAAGTCAATATTGTCAACTTTTTGCTTCACATCAACAGTTATGGAAAACTTGTATGACGCACCTCTTTTCAATTCAGGAAAATCAAATTTTGGTTCGCCAATAACATCAAGTTTGTGGTCTAGCATCGCTTTTTCAAACGATTCACTGATAAACCGGGAACGAATGTTATCTTTAACATCCTTACCAAACATTCGTTCAAGGACAGATCGAGGGACTTTACCCGGACGAAATCCTTTCACACGTGCATTTTTTTTCAATTCACGATACGCACTATCCAGTTCCCGGTTAACCACTTTCTCCGGGATTTCAATGTGAATTTCTTTTTTAGCGCCAGATACATCCTCGACATGAACCTGTGCCTGTACGTCATTCTGTTCTTCCATCTAAATGTTCCTTATTGTGTTTCTCGTTCAAAAAATTATTATTTGTAAAATAATTGATGAACGACTATAAAATATGTAAAAAAAATATTAAAAAGTGCGAGAGGGGAGAATCGAACTCCCATTCCGAAACCGGAGCTGGATCCTAAGTCCAGTGCGTCTACCAATTCCGCCACTCTCGCTTAATGATAAAAAATGATGGACAAATTTTATTGAAAATGTCATTAACAGACAAATAAATTTGATTGAATCTTCTAAAATAATATTAAATGATGAAAGTGTCAAGAAAATTGAGAATATCATTTGCAAACAAATGGATATATTTATTCCAAATGAATATATTCATTACCTTTATAATAATTCATCTTAGCATGGCTAGTGCCGATGACCTGCCATTGATCGTACTTGACCCCGGTCATGGCGGCACTGATTCTGGTGCTAAAGGATACTATCAATCTACAGAAAAAAAAATCACTTTGACCCTGGCCAAACGCATCGCATTACAAATGAAAGATCACTATGATGTGTTACTTACACGTGAAACTGACGAGTATGTGCCTTTGATTGAACGAACTGCCATTGCAAATCATGCCCAGGCAATTGCATTTATCAGCCTTCATGTCGGTGCAAGTTTTCGTTTGAACCCCCAAGGAATTCGAACCTATTATTGGCAGTCCGGTCAAGGAGAAATTTATTATAATGATATCCAAAACGATGATAGCCATTCAAGTTTTGAAAACCAGCCTTTGCTCTGGGATCATTTACAAAGGTATCACTTAGTTTCAAGTAAGCTACTTGCCAAATGTGTTCACAATAGCATTCTGTCTCAGATTAGTTTATATGATCGAAGAATTGGAGGATGCCCATTATTTGTGTTGACCGGTGCAGATATGCCAGCCATATTGATTGAAATTGCTTATATTTCCCGACCGAAATCAGAAAATAATTTATTGCGTATTCCCTATTTAGATAAAATTGCATATGGTATTTTCCTGGGTATGGAACAATTTTTAAGAAAAAATGAATTTGATTCAAAAACAAACTTGCATTTTTAAAAATCATGTTATATATTAATAGAATTCATAACAAATGATTTATTTCGGGGCGTAGCGCAGCCTGGTAGCGCGTCTGCTTTGGGAGCAGAAAGTCGGGGGTTCAAATCCCTCCGCCCCGATTCACTACTAACCCACTCTTTTCAACAATTCTTTTTTTACATATTCTTAATGTATCGGAAAAACAAAATCCTGCTTTATATTGGTTCAAGAGCAATTCCGCTTGCTAACGCGCGCGGCTCAGAAAATTTCGGCAGCTTTTAATCTGAGCCGCGCGCGTTAGCAAGCGGGACTTTACTTGAAGCAAATATCAAACAGGCTTTCCGAAGACGCACAAAAGTTAGGCTAATCTAAAATTTGCCCGAAGGGCACTATGTTCATGTATCGGAAAAACAAAAATATTATAAATTCACTACTAACCCACTCTTTTCAACAATTCTTTTTTTACATATTCTTAATGTATCGGAAAAACAAAATCCTGCTTTATATTGGTTCAAGTGCAATTCCGCTTGCTAACGCGCGCGGCTCAGAAAATTTCGGCAGCTTTTAATCTGAGCCGCGCGCGTTAGCAAGCGGGACTTTACTTGAAGCAAATATCAAACAGGCTTTCCGAAGACGCACAAAAGTTAGGCTAATCTAAAATTTGCCCGAAGGGCACTATGTTCATGTATCGGAAAAACAAAAATATTATAAAAACAGCCTAATAAACATAGATAGATACATACTTAAAAGTTAGGAATAACTAATAAGCGCATCACCAAAAAAACAGACATTTTCTTTTAGCCCTGAAAGGGCGTAACATACCAGCCCAGGGCATCGCCCTGGGTTAATTATATCCATGTTTTTAGCCCATAGCCGTCAGGCTAAGGCAAACTCGCTCCAGTGCTCGTTCCCAGGCTCTGCCTGGGAACGTTTTCCGAGGTGGCTCTGCCACCTACGAACTGAACAGGCGGCAGAGCCGCCAAGAACACGT
>Ga0272440_1002488_pt1 | contig 14315 bp, 4 predicted proteins | sample SSMMMBAug17_FD_192440 | JGI IMG/M metagenome (GOLD analysis project Ga0272440, IMG submission 192440) | Marine sediment archaeal communities from Little Sippewissett salt marsh, Falmouth, MA, United States - SSM-MMB-Aug17 | ecosystem: Environmental > Aquatic > Marine > Wetlands > Sediment ...
AGATGTTTACGCTGATCAAAATTTACGTTCCGTGACATCAAAAGCCGTCCATTTCTCAAACTCTGCCAGTGGTCAAACAGAACTTACTGTTACAGTTCCGTGACATCAAAAGCCGTCCATTTCTCAAACTTCAAGCATGAAGCAATAGAAACTGCTAATAATGTTCCGTGACATCAAAAGCCGTCCATTTCTCAAACTGCGGTTGGGCAGGAGATTGTTTTAGATTTACCGTTCCGTGACATCAAAAGCCGTCCATTTCTCAAACAGAATCTACTTGGCTTGAACATCAAAAAACCGAGTTCCGTGACATCAAAAGCCGTCCATTTCTCAAACAGAAAGGGATTGAGTAACAGCTGGAATTGGAAGTTCCGTGACATCAAAAGCCGTCCATTTCTCAAACGGCAAAATTTAAATTAAGTTACGTGATTTAGTAATGGTTTAAACATCTGATATTTTATTATTAAAGCCATGACCGCATATAAATATTTGATATTTTTCCATTGATTTTTGTTATTTTCAAAACCAGACTTAACATTCTAATATCTATACCAATAGAAAAACTTTTTTGATTTTTTCCCCTCAATATGTGATTTCAGATACTTATATCTCTGATTTCGGAAAAAATTTTATTTATTGAGTTTGCTATGGCACAATATCGTGACAGTACAATATTGTACTATTTTTCTATAGTCTTTAAAATGAACAGCTAAAAAATAGATTATATTTTTCTCTCTATTAAGTCAACTAACAATTGAATAAAATTTTGATAAATTTAATGATTTTAAATTAAAATTTTTTTTATGTTTTTTATTGACTTTTAGCAAGTTATTTAAATTCAAGCTTTTTATTTATTTTAAAAGATAATATACCTAAATCATTGTGAAATAATATTAATTTGTATATTTTGTTTAGTTAATCTTACTCATCAGCAGAAGCTTATGCAAGAAAACATCATATTTTCTGATCTACAAGTACTGAAATAGACTTACTTCTGAATTACTTGAGTTTGAGTCACTTAATCGATATATAATGAATTGACATTAGTAACAAAATATGTAACATCTTATTGAAAATTAATCTTATTTATCAAATGAGGTATGAATCATGTTATTAGGCATATCAACCAGCGTGTTTGCAAGCATTTTTTTAGACACAGCCAAAAAAACATATACAAAATTTACACATCCATTAAAGAAAGCACTGGAAGAAACCAGTATTTATTTTTCAAAAAATAAAGGTATATCGTTTAATCTAAATCGCCTGGAAGATATAATTGATGGTGAATTTGCTTCCAGTGTATTTGAACATTTTAATATTGAAACTGGTATTGTAGATGATGATTTTGCCCTTGAATTTGCCGAATATGCAGATTTGTATTTTGATGACAACAGTAAAATATTAACAACTGCTAAAGAAATCCTTCAATATTTTGCTAATCGTTTTGAAACTCACCTGTTAGAGGAAAATAGTTTATTTATTTTAAAGGCTTATCTCAATGAGTTGAATAAAAAAATTACAAGCTATCAAGATGATGTCACTAAAATTCATCAACATATTGAAAACGTGAAAAAAGATATTGAAAAAACTTTGAGTCAACACATCAATCTAAAAAATCCCGGAGCTGTTCCTGATATCAATATCAATTTAAATATTCATATTCATGTGAAAGAGTCTTTAAGTAAAAAATATACGTCAATTAGAAAACCTGAAAGTGGATTATTAAGTAAAGGTGAAGAATACATTTGCCCGACTCTGTTTTCGATTTGTGGGTATCGAGAAAATAATTATTCAATATTGTTAGATGAAAATTGTAAGAATCAGGATATTGATGCTATCATGAAATCCATTCGGAATGACGACCTTTGCTACCATCAAATACTTACTCAGGATGCAGCAATGTACTGGGTTGAATGCCTTAATCCTCAAGAAATTGAAGAAATTGAAATTCCAATTAAAATACAAGCAAAAGACCCAAAAAAATACATTATTTTACTTGATGAAGATGAGGATCAGCTTGGTGCAAGTGTAAAAAATATGCTTAATAGATTGAATAATAAGCGTGATACAACCATTATGGATTCAACGATAGTATTTATCGTTTATATTCCTTAAGGAGAACAATATGGTTTCAATGCAACAGTCAGCTTGCAATGAAATTAAAAATCTTGAAAATTCTATAGATAAAGATGTTTCTGAACTTGCAGAAGCACTCAGTCACTTTGTGCAGGCAAATCTTCAGCCTCAGACGGCTTTATGTCAACGAGGTATTCCAGACAAAAATAATGCTGTTTTGAAAATTCATAAAGCCCATAATACTGATATAGTTTTTTCAACTCTTTTTAATATTCTTGAAAAACGTTTAGTCGTCTATGAATCAGAAGTCTATGATGAATCTAAATCTTCTAAAAAAAATATGAACCACAGACAACGCAGACAAATGCTTGAAGATATAATTCAAGCTTTAATCCCCTTGAAAAAAAAAGTATCAGACTCAGAATTAAAATTAGAAAAATTGGAAAGGAAAGAATCAGACTCAGTAACAAAATTAAAATCTGATATAGCACAATTCAATTATATTTATGCGAAAGTTTATTTCTATAGAAGTCTGCTTTTCAGGCCAAAAGGACGTAGTATACCTGCAAGGAAAATCGAGGCTATTCAAGAGGCTTACTCATTTATAAAGAAATCTTTAAATCTTTCAGAAACATTAAGCTCGTGGCGATTATTGGGAAAAATTACTTTAGAATTACTTAGTTTGAATGAACCATATTTATCTGATGATATTATTTCTAGTGGTTTGCACATAGATGAAAATTTCTGCCTGGAAAATAATTCATTTATCCTTAGAAATGATATCCAGACTTTATTGACATTCAGCGAAATAACAAAAGATGTCTCATTTGTTGAAAAGATACCTACCTTTGAGAATATTAATATCAAAAAAAAAGATAAGGATTATCTCCTGCTTCTAATCTTTGCCAGAATTGCATTTTTACGCAATAAAATTAATGAATCAGATACTTTGTTGACAAAAGCCATCTCTAACGCACCTGAAGCATTTGCGAATCCATTCTGGGATGATCTTGTAGATTTTATCACATGCTTAAAAAGAAATAATTGTCATGTATGGAAAAAAGCTGCCATAGATGCACATAAAGCATGCTATAAAAATGAAACTGAAATCGGAAATATATACTTAAGGTGGTACTGGTCAAGACAAAGCGACCTTTATGATTTGGCATTTATTTCTGAGAATAAATTAGAAGAAAAAGCCAGAATTGCAGATTCTCTGAAATCAAGGCCAATATTAGGATTTCAGGCGTTGAATAATATGAAAAAAAATATTGATATACTAGAACAGATTTTAGAGCAGGAAAATGAGGCAAGAGACAATAAATATTTAAAAAAGATTCATTCAAAGTCCAGGAAAATTTTTAAAAAGGAAAAATTTATTGACTTTAAACTTTTGGATAACCACTGGATGGTTATTCATTTTTATTTAAATGAACTTGAACAGTGTGGCTATGCACTTATTTTTGATTGTGAAACAAAGAACACCAATATTCAAACTTTTCGTTATAATGAACTATTCAACACTTTTTTATCATGGCAAGAAACTGAATTACATGAACAGAAACAAAAAGAAAACAACGAAGAAATTTTTAATAAAGATTTAATTCAAAGAGGAAAATCCATTCATGAGTTATGCTGTGAAATTGGTAAGACAATGCCATTTATTTTTGAATTACCAGAAAATAAATCAATTCTTTGGGTCCCTCATGGTTTTATCCATAGACTTCCTTTGCATGCAGCAATTTCTATCCAAACAAATGCCTTTTTGTTTGAAAAACATGAATCGCGATATCTTGCAGCCTGGCATCAATTAAATTTAAAAAACTTTGGAAATGGTGAAGGTAAACATTTCCTGAGAAGTGGTGGCTCTAAATTTAAAACTATTACTAAAAAATGTAAAACAGATAAATGGGAAATGGTTAAAAGAAAAGCAAACCAAAAACATTTTTTTGAAAGCCTTAACAAAAATCTAAAAACATTAGTCATTATTTGTCATGGTGAATGCGATATTACCAATTCTTTTCAATCTTGTTTAGAAATATCTGCATCATCAGTTGGTGAATCTGATTCTAATGGTTTAATCAACCCACTAGAAAAAAAATCAATTACAATATTAGATTTACTTAAGTCGGAAAATAATATCAAAGGTTGTCGAATATTTCTGGGTGCCTGTGAATCAGATATGGCATCTCCAATTGAATTTATTGTTGATGAACACCTTTCTCTGAGTGCTGTTCTGTTATCACTTGGCGCGAAGGAAGTGATTGGAGGCTTATGGAAATTATATGATATCTTTGTTGAAGATTGTTATCATCAACTTTTAGACAGTAATAATCTGTCGCAGTCATTGAATGAATGGCAGTTAAATATGGCAAAAGAATGGAAAGAAGATAAAACCGATATGAGGTATCTTAAGTTGTATTCTTTTGCATCCTTCCGTGTGACAGGTTTTCTACCCCAAAAAAAACAGGAACCATAAATAATGAAAGTCCGTATTAAATTTTTTGAACCTATACGAGTAATGCCTTGGGTTAATCCATCTGATAGAAAGATATCTAATGAACAATTCATGAGAGGACAATCTTTTGCAAGATGGCACCGATATAATAAAAATTCTAATTCTGGAAAACCATTTATTACCGGAACGTTGGTTCGATCTGCCGTCATTCGTGCAGCAGAAGTACTTCTGAGTTTATCAAATGGCATTATAGAAAATAAGGCGTGTTGTCCGGGAATGTTCGAAACTGAGGGGGCTGCCAGAAAGAAAAAAATGCACTTTCGCCAAAGATCAACACCTAAATGGACGGAAAATTCAACTTGCAACAAAGATAATCAATGCCCTTTTTGTGAATTATTGGGCCGTTTTGGCAATGATGAAATTGGCGCTGTAATTGAAAAAGAAAACAACACTAAACGTCTGAAATATAATTTTCATTTCAGTAATTTTCAACCGTCTGGAAATAATAGTTATCCTGATCATATTATAATAAAAAGAACGGTTAATCGCGTAGATTATACAACAGGAAAAGCACATGATTTTTTTACAATTTCTGAAATAGATAACTCCTTTTTTCCTGCTTTTGAGGGACATATCTCAATTTCTGATCGGGTGAGCCATGAAGCAAAAAAACTTTTGTCAGATAGTTTAAAATTTATTGATAAATTGTGTGGTTCCATTTGCGTGTTTGAATTTGATGATAGTACATGGGATGACCATTTACATATAGAAAAATCAATGGAAAAAAACGATGGGAAAGAAAAATCGGAAGAAATAACTAAACAAATTATCAAAATTTTAGAAAGTAACTCTAAATTAGATTACCTAAGAATTTTATCTGATGCCATTCGCGAACTTGCACGTGACAAAGAGATGGTTCACAAGCTTCCTTTAGATTATAAAGGCAAAAAAAAACATTATATATGGGATTTAGCTTACAATAAAATCAGCATAAGAGAAATTCTTTGTAATCAGGCAAATAAAAACGCAAAAAATGATTATGTCGAACTTTGCAAAACAATTGGAAAAGAATTATATCATGAAAGCCAGAAAAAAACAGAATTATTGACAAAACCTCACCGTATTTTGGGTAGTAAATCATTTTATGGGAAGCCTCAAAGAGATATTCAACCCACTGATGCTAAAATTGTCCCTACAGAAGAAACTATTTTTACAGGAAAGCTGGTATCAGAAACACCTTTCTTCTTTGGACTTGAAAATGAAGATAAACAACAAACAGATTTTACAGTTCTTCTGGATTCTCAAAATAGATTTCGTATCCCACGATCTGCCTTAAGAGGTGTGCTTCGTCGTGATATCAGGATGATGTCTGGTGGAAATGGTTGCGATGTTAAACTTGGCGGACGACAATGTTTATGTCCTGTATGTCGTATGATGCGAAATATTACGATTATGGATGTTCGTAGTAATAAAGATATTATTCCTGATATCAGACAACGCATACGAATCAATCCATACACAGGTTCAGTTGCTGAAGGCGCTTTATTTAGTATGGAGCTTGGCCCTCAAGGTATGGAATTTGACTTTGTTCTTCGCTTTCGCGGAAATGATTCCATACCAAAGTCACTAAAAAAAGTACTGTTATGCTGGGCAAAAGGGCAGGCTTTTTTAAGTGGTGCTTCATCAACAGGTAAAGGTCGGTTTAAATTAAAAAATTTGAAATTTAAAAGCTTTGATTTATCGACTAAAGAAATTCGAAATGACTATTTAAATCAACGTGGCTGGAGAAACAGAGAAAATGAACTCCCTTTAGAACCATTATTTCTCACAGATAAATATAAGGAAATTAATACCACTTTATGGAACAAAGTATCGGTTGAAATCAAACTGTCTTCACCATTTCTAAATGGAGACCCTGTTCGTTCACTTGTTCAGGGACAGGGGGCTGATATAGTTTCGTTTAAGAAGACATCTCTTATTGATGATGAGGATATTTATGCATATAAAGCAGAAAGCTTAAAAGGGATTTTTCGAACAGCACTTGCCAGAAGATTTCATTACAAAGATAAGATATCGCAAAAAGTATTACCACTTACTGCGATATCACATAAGGATTGTGATTGTCCTTTATGCCGTCTTTTTGGAAGTGAATTTGAAACAGGCAAAATTAGATTTGAAGATTTGGAATTTTCAACAAACCCAATTCCTAAAAAATTTGACCATGTTGCCATTGACCGCTTTACAGGTGGTGCTGTGGATAAAAAAAAATTTGATGATTGCGCTTTGTCAGCCACTAAGCAAAAGCCTTTATTACTAAAAGGTAACTTTTGGTTAAGGCCTGATATGACTAAAGATGATTTCAAATATTTTGAAAAAGCTTTTTTAGACATAAAATCAGGCTTTTATCCTTTAGGTGCCAAGAGTGGTATTGGATATGGGCAGATTGAAGATATTTCTATTTCTATTTCAGATTCTGATGATTATCCTAGAGCTATTAAAGAAAATATAAAAACAATCAATAATAAATCCTATACTCAGGAAGCAAAAAACAATATCAACGATAAAGATACTGATGAAAGTAAACAATCAGATTTTCAGATTGATTTAAAAGATGATGCCATTTATTATCCACATTATTTTTTAAAACCCAATAAAAAGGTTGACCGTAAAACTATTCCAATCAATCATCTAACGTTACATGATGAATGTCACACAGGAAAAATTGTCTGCACATTAACAACAAAAACCCCTTTAATTATTCCAGACACTGAAAATGATGATGCTTTTGGTTTAAAAAAAGCTAAATTGGCTGAAGATGGTGAAAAATATCACAAAAGCTATTCATTTTTTTCAGTTAATGATGAAATAATGATTTCTGGGTCAGAAATCAGAGGAATGATAAGCTCTATTTATGAAGCAATTACAAATTCTTGTTTTCGGATATTTGAAGAAAAACACCGTCTATCCTGGCGTATGGAAGCTGTACCAGAAGTTTTAGAAAAGTTTATACCAGGAAGAATAATTAAAATAAATGGTGAACTCAAAATGGTTGAAATGGAAGAAGTCAGGTATCCTTTTTATGATAAAAATTGTCCGGATACAAAAACACAAAAAGATCATTTTTCCTCTAAGGGAAAGGGAAAACTCTATTATGAACAGCCCACATTTTCAGACAAAATGATATTATCCCTTTCAGAATATAACAGAAAACATCAGAATCCTGGTAAGAAAGAAAAGTATAAAATTATTAAACCAGATTCTAAATCTAATGCTAACTTTATGTTTACGGCAACACCGGCTAATAACACTGAAGGTTATGACATGGATTGTGTTCATAAACATTCTGTTAAAGGGTATTTGAAAGTTTCAGGACCAAATAAAATTGAAAAAGAAAGAACAGATCAACCTGCATCAAATAAAATTCCTATGGAAAATGAAATTGTTATCCATCAAAAAACGAATCGCAGAGAAATTACAGTGCAAAATGCCAAAAAGAATAAGAAAAGATATCGTTTAATTCCTGAATATATTTGTTCTGAAAAAGATACGAATTACATTATGAATAAACGATGCGAACGTGTATTTATTGAACCAGAAAAGTGTAACCATGATGGGATTCCTATATCAAAAAATGCAATAGAGCTATTCAAGCATCTGGTGGATGAATATAAAAAAAATGCAGATCAACAGGAAACGCCAAAAGTTTTCAGAACAAAGCTTCCTGAAAAAGGTGAATTAAAAGAAGGAAGTCTGGTATATTTTAGAAAAGACAGCAATGAAGTTGTAGAAATTATTCCAGTTAAAATATCCCGAAAGATTGATGATCGTTTTATCGGAAAAAGACTGACAAAAAATCTTCGTCCCTGTCATGGTGAGTGGATTGAGAAGGATGATCTTTCAATCCTTGATCAATACCCTGAAAAAAAATTATTTACAAGACACCCAAAAGGACTTTGCCCTGCATGTCAGCTATTTGGCACAGGTGCATACAAAGGACGACTTAGATTTGGATTTGCCACATTAACAAACAAACCTGAATGGCTAAATAAAGAAGATAAAGATCATAAGCTGACTTTACCTTTACTGGAACGTCCAAGACCAACATGGGCTATACCCGATGCAACCCAGGCTTCAAAAGTTCCGGGAAGAAAATTTTTTATTCATCATCATGCATGGACTGACATTGAAAAGGGGATAGACCCTGTGACAGGAAAAGCTATTCAAATAGATGTAAATAATCGAACTGTTCAACCCCTTGACTCAAATAATACGTTTACTTTTGAAATCAATTTTGAAAACCTTGAACCTCACGAGCTTGGCCTTTTGTTATATTCTCTTCAATTGGAAAATAGTCTGTCACATAAACTGGGTATGGGTAAAGCCTTTGGTTTTGGCAGCATTGATATAAAGGTTGAAAATTTGTTGCTGTTTGATTCTACTATAGATAAATACAAGAATAAGACTGATCAAGTTAAACGCTTTGTTGATGAAGGAAAGAATAACCTCTTGGAAATATTTGAAAATGAATTTGATGATATAGAGCATATAAAAGATTTGAAATCACTGCTATATTTCCCAAATGATAAAAATATACGTGTTCAATATCCCCTTCTTCGAAAAGAAGATTATCCAGATAAGGACCTACCTGGTTATAAAGAATTAAAAGACAATTTTTCAAATGGTATACAGATCAGACATAATTTACTGACAATTCCCTGGTCCCCATGGGCATATCAATCAAAAAAAAAATTAGAAAATGAAAAGACAATCTATCCTCCTCTTAAAAAAATTGAAATCAATAATTATTACGATATCAAAAAAGTAAACATAAAGATACCAGATAATGCTCAATGGGTTTTTCTGACTGGAAATAATTCTATTGGTAAATCACTTTTTTTAAAAGCCATTGCAACAGGTCTTTATGGCAAAATTACAGAGGATGATGAAAATGATATTGATACCAATTGTGGTATCAGAGTATTCATAACCAATGAATGGGTAAATGATGTCAAAAAAGATTATTTTAATCAAAAGTTATCCTATAAGAATTATGCAACCTATGGTCCTTCAAGATTAAATAAACTTGCTGAAGGAAAAAAGACAAAATTTCCTTACTTTTCACTTTTTAATACAGAGGGTGTTTTTTATCATGACATTGAAAAAGAATTTATTAAGTGGTGTGATCGTGACAGTTCAAAGTTTAATCTTCTAAAAAACATATTTATAAAACTTTTGCCAACTATTGATGATATTAAAGGTATTCAGACAAAAACAGATTTTTATATTGGATATAAAGAAATGGAGACAGGTAAATATGAAAAACAATCAAAACTCGCAACTGGAAATATAAGTATTCTTAGAATGTTTGGAGATATGTTTATTCGTTTTTCTAAAGAACAGCCCGATACATTACCTGAAGATTTTTCAGGAATTGTTATTATTGATGAATTAGATTTACATTTACACCCAATATGGTTAAAAAAAATTCCAGGCTTAGTATCAAAATTATTTCCCAAAATACGATTTATTGCTTCAACACACAGTGCCATTCCTTTTTTAGGCGCCCCAAAAAATTCTGTGTATTTGAATGTTATTCGTGATGAAGATAATAATATTCATGTACAAGAAATTGATATAGACCTGACAAATTTACTCCCTAACACAATATTGACATCACCTCTTTTTAATATGGAAGACATCACTCAAATTAATCTTCCCGATATAACAGATGTTAGAACAGAGGATACTTATAAAGAAATTATAGAAATTGACAAAATAAAGGCAAGGCTCAAAAAATTTGCTAAAAAAGATACTCTATTTCCTGATAAATTGTTTAAGGAGCTTTAATTAATGATTCATGTAGAAAAAGATTATGACTGCCTTCCTCCTCAATTACTTAGCGATAGATGTGAAAAGAAAATTAAAGAAGCAATTGAATCAACAGGAACCTATAGGGCCAGTGGAGACTATTACAGAAAGCCCACGATAGAAGCGTTAAAAAAATTGTACAATCATAAGTGTGGGTATTGTGAACACGATAGTGGAAATTTTGTAGTTGATCATTATCGCCCTGTAAATAATAAACAAAATGATGATCATGCTGGTTATCGCTGGTTAAGCTATGAATGGAGCAATCTAATTTTATGTTGTCATGGTTGTAATAATCATAAGTCCAGTTCTTTCCCAATTATGCCTGATGGAATAAGGATGGTTAACCCAGGTGTTTTCAGAAAAGATTATTATGCAGATTCAAAAAAACTGTTATTAGAAAAATCTTACTTATTAAATCCTGAAATTGATTATCCAGACAAACACATTAATTTTTTGCCAAATGGAAAAGTAGAAGGTATTTCTGAACGAGGGAAAAAGACAATTGAAATATGTAAGTTAGATCGAGATGATCTGATTATTGCAAGAAAAAAAGTTATTGGCTACTATTATAATGAATTAATAACTGATATTGATAGCTTTGAAAGTAAAAAATGTAGTACTGAAACATTTGAATTTTCTATCAATAAATTTTTTAAGAATTTATTTTCATTAAGCAATAATAATAACTCATTTTTAATATTGAGATGGAGAATGTTTGTCAATTTTGACAGTTTTTTCATTGAAAAACTAAAATCTGAAAAACAGGCTACCGAAAAAGTATTAGAAATGATACAAAAAATTTATGAATCTTGGATATCTTAATTTTCTGTTATTCCTACCCATTAAATAATTGATCCAAAACAACTTATTTCTTAATTCTGAAAATTCTGATTATAAAAAAAGGACTAACATTTTATAAACGGGTTTTGCGATTCTCGTCATAGAAGTCAGGATTAAAACTTTAATATCGGCCAATGACAAGAAGCGTAGGGCTAAAGCCCAACGCTGAATTGAGAAAGGACGCTAAAGCGCCCTCTTTTAAATACTCATTTATAAACGAATTGATATTTTTATGAGGGCGCTTTAGCGTCCTTTTTCAATTCAGCGTTGGGCTTTAGCCCTACGCTTCTTGTTGCGGCCGATTTTGCATTTTTAGCCTGGCGGATATGGGTACACACAAACAATTCGGTAACATCAAAAGCCGCACATTTCACAAACGCGGCTGGGTTTACGTCATAGCCGTCAAGCTAAGACATATCGAGCTAAATCGGCGCGTCGGGCTAAAGCCCGACGCTGAGTCTGAGAAAGGACGCTGAAGCGCCCTCAAAATTCTTTTTATAAATAGTTCAGAATTTATTATTTTTTAGTTCAAAATAAATACAAGAATTTAAATTTTTTGAATTTTTGATTGAGGGCGCTTTAGCGTCCTTTCTCAAGCTCAGCGTCGGGCTTTAGCCCGATGCACCGATTTAGCTCGATTTGTCTAAGTATGACGGCTATGGGGTTGACGTTGACCATGAAATTCTGTCCAGTGACATCAAAAGTCGCCCATTTCTCAAACAGCGGATATATGTGAAATGAATATCTAATCCTGTTCCGTGACATCAAAAGCCGTCCATTTCTCAAACTTTAAATAATTATTTAAATCATCAAACATTAAAGTTCCGTGACATCAAAAGCCGTCCATTTCTCAAACAGTTATGAAGCTCTCACTGATAAATGGGTGGATGTTCCGTGACATCAAAAGCCGTCCATTTCTCAAACAGATAGATTCGACGAAGGATCTGTCTTTGTCGTTCCGTGTCATCAAAAGCCGTCCATTTCTCAAACTTATATGTCAATAACACAGACCAGACAAAACTGGTTCCGTGACATCAAAAGCCGTCCATTTCTCAAACGGTTTCAATGTGCAAAGCAGAGAATACATCCACCAGTTCCGTGACATCAAAAGCCGTCCATTTCTCAAACATTCAGTTTCAGTAACTTTACCAGATAACCCTAGTTCCGTGACATCAAAAGCCGTCCATTTCTCAAACAATGGATTGCAAGAAAAAATAAACGAAATGGGCGTTCCGTGACATCAAAAGCCGTCCATTTCTCAAACGAATAACAGTCAAAGCGACAGATACTGGCGCATTGGTTCCGTGACATCAAAAGCCGTCCATTTCTCAAACTAAAGATATCAAAAAAGAATTTGCCATTAAAGTTCCGTGACATCAAAAGCCGTCCATTTCTCAAACATCCCAAGTGGAGAGGCAGACTGAATTTTCTGGTTCCGTGACATCAAAAGCCGTCCATTTCTCAAACACAATCAAAAAGGTATTTCCAATTTACACAAAAAGTTCCGTGACATCAAAAGCCGTCCATTTCTCAAACTCGGGAACTTCCTTTGGTGGACCGAAATTATTCGTTCCGTGACATCAAAAGCCGTCCATTTCTCAAACTTCTAGAAAAAACAGGCAAAGCCAAGGCTATAGTTCCGTGACATCAAAAGCCGTCCATTTCTCAAACGGAATTTTTCGTATTATGGTCAATATTGATTTGTTCCGTGACATCAAAAGCCGTCCATTTCTCAAACTCTCGCAGAAGCACGATTATCGTGCATCAAAAGTTCCGTGACATCAAAAGCCGTCCATTTCTCAAACTAAAAAAACAATCCACAATGGTCGTTGACTTCTTGTTCCGTGACATCAAAAGCCGTCCATTTCTCAAACTTTTTGATATATTTTTATTGGCTTCAATTTGGTAGTTCCGTGACATCAAAAGCCGTCCATTTCTCAAACCCTACGGGGTTGAGGGGATTATCTGTAAGAAGTTCCGTGACATCAAAAGCCGTCCATTTCTCAAACCCATTTATGCGAGTAGAGAAGAACAGGTAAGGTGTTCCGTGACATCAAAAGCCGTCCATTTCTCAAACCGCTATGGGGTTCTGAAGATTCAGTTCTCCAAGTTCCGTGACATCAAAAGCCGTCCATTTCTCAAACAGAACGGAAAGTCCGAATCCCATACTTTTTGGGGTTCCGTGACATCAAAAGCCGTCCATTTCTCAAACTCCAGGCTAAAACCTGGGAAGAAAAATACAGTTCCGTGACATCAAAAGCCGTCCATTTCTCAAACTGCGTAATGGGAATTAAAAAGCCTAAAGGAGGGGTTCCGTGACATCAAAAGCCGTCCATTTCTCAAACTAATTTCTGCTGCTGGCACAGCATCATCGGTGCCGTTCCGTGACATCAAAAGCCGTCCATTTCTCAAACTGTCCTATATCATATAAAAGGTAGCTGGTTATCTGTTCCGTGACATCAAAAGCCGTCCATTTCTCAAACTCTGGGCTGCTCCTCAAGATTTGGTTGACTTTGTTCCGTGACATCAAAAGCCGTCCATTTCTCAAACATGTTTACACTGAACAAGGATGAAAATATAGGCGTTCCGTGACATCAAAAGCCGTCCATTTCTCAAACTCGCCATTGGTGACAAGGTGTACATCTATGGTGTTCCGTGACATCAAAAGCCGTCCATTTCTCAAACAACCAAGTTTAAATTTAACTTTAACCGCAAGCGTTCCGTGACATCAAAAGCCGTCCATTTCTCAAACAACATAAATCCGTATTCCAAAATAAAATTATTGGTTCCGTGACATCAAAAGCCGTCCATTTCTCAAACTGAAAATCTGGAAATAACCACAAATGTCCCTAGTTCCGTGACATCAAAAGCCGTCCATTTCTCAAACTGAAACTGAATGGGATAATGTTGACGATGAAACTGTTCCGTGACATCAAAAGCCGTCCATTTCTCAAACAGCTAGAATGTGCTTCTGGTAGGAGCTGTACGTTCCGTGACATCAAAAGCCGTCCATTTCTCAAACTTTTTGACTTAATCCCAATCGGTGCGACGTTCCGTGACATCAAAAGCCGTC
>Ga0272440_1002489_pt1 | contig 14315 bp, 18 predicted proteins | sample SSMMMBAug17_FD_192440 | JGI IMG/M metagenome (GOLD analysis project Ga0272440, IMG submission 192440) | Marine sediment archaeal communities from Little Sippewissett salt marsh, Falmouth, MA, United States - SSM-MMB-Aug17 | ecosystem: Environmental > Aquatic > Marine > Wetlands > Sediment ...
AATACCAGACCATGAAGAAATGATGGTGGAAGGATAATTTTATGGCGCAAAAATTTTCTAGTGTTGATAAAGATGAACGTAAGGCAATTGAAGATGAACTTGAAAGTAAATCACAAGCACTTGGTATGGATTCCTATGAAACATATGGGAATGATGCACAAACTGGATTAAAAGAACTAATCGGTATGTGTTATAATTGTAAAAATCTTCATTATTGTAAATCAGAATATGGTAATGTCCATGCAGTATGTTCTATGTTTGAATTTAAATTAAGTGGACAAAATAGAATAGTGGAATGTAATTTACATGCACCTAAACACGTTCTATCTCTTAATGAAATGTATAATATTGCATATCTAATCGATCCTGATACTGATAAAAAGGTAAAGGGATTTGTAGATACCAATAAAGTAAAAGGTAATAAAGGTAGAATGCTTATAGTATGAAAAAAAAATAAAAAAGGGAAGTGCCGAAACACTTCCCTTAATATTTTTATCTTACCGCTTTTACTGAGGCAGATTACTCAACTGAACCAGTTGATAATACTCTCTCGCTCCAAACAAATGATTATGGATTGCATATCTACTCATCAAACCAACGGTTGGATGGAATGAGTTTTCAAATACGGCTCTACTTGCCAGCAATTGAATGTAAGGCAGATAGATTACACCAGTATCATATTCGGATGGACCCTTATAACCGACGATCAATTGATCTCTTGTCTCAAAGGTATCTCTATAAACAACGAGTCTACCATCAAGTGAACCAATTCTACTCACACCAGTAGGTTGAGTAGTAACATCACCGGGAACAGGGGCGATAGAAAAAGCTGCCAGAGTTTCAAGAACCGCAACGGCTCTTGGATTACCGACTAACCAGTTACCAGAACCACGTCTAGTATTGATTGCGATATCTTGGGTACGTCTGATGATGTGGTGATACAGTTCTCTATATCTTTCCATCTCCCAACGACCTTTAACACCTTGAGCACTTGCCAAGAAATCCCATGTGGTATCATATCCAGATACACCTCTTACTGTAGCATCGATAGCTGCAATAAGTTCTCTGTCGATTTCCTGAGTAATTTCATAGGCAAGAATGTCCATCATTTCTTCCTCAAGATTCAAGCCATGCATAGCCTTTAAGTCTTGAGCAATTTCTAATGACCATCTGCTTCTCAATTTTCTGGTTTTTGCTTCTACTTGAGTTTTTTCAACGGTTAGGTTGACTTCTCTGATATGAGTACCAGCACCAATTCCAAGTCCAATATCAGCACCTACACCACTACCTGCTTTTGAACCAAGAGCTTCACCAGCAGATGTAATATAAGAACCTGAGTAACTTGAATCAATGTTGTTGTAACCCAATTCAGTACTATTAGCAGTATAAGTTCCAGCAGTAGTACCGGCTCTAAAACGTAGAGCAAAAGCCAATCCAACAGGTCCGGTCAATGGCTGAACACCGACCAGTTGATGTGCAACTAGTTCGGGGAATGTTCTTCTAACCATTGGTACAGCAATTTTGTGGAACATACCAGAAGTAGGATAGGTAGCACCATCAATACCTCTACCATCACCAGCACCCAAACTATCAGCACCAGTACCCCATCCAGTTGTTTCCATCAAGAAATTATGCTGATTTTCAAGCATAATTGCGGTAGACTTTCTTACTCTGTCAGAATCGATTGCTTTACCTTCTTTAAGAACCGCATCCCACTTTTTCACTAAGTCTCTAATATCCATAAGTCATTTTCCTCCCATTAAAATTTCTTACTAACGTAACAAAATTCTGTTACACTTTGTTCTCTTTAAGAACATTTAAATAACGATTTAGATGTGATTTGAACGGGGAATCGTCATCTTCATCAAGATTTGTGGATTCATCTTTTGAGTCATCATCATCGTCATCATCTTTCTTTTTCTTCTTTTTCTTGTCATCGTCATCATCATCGTCATCATCATCTTCGTCATCGTCTTTAGCACTATAAGCCTCAACTATGATTTCAAATTTTTTGTCGATTTCTTGGCGATCTTTAACACCTTCCAACATTGACAGTACATGTGAAGTTTGCTCAACTGTCAACCCATCACATTTCTGTCTTAAATAAAGTTCTGCTGCCAATTCTTGAGCGTCACCCTTGACTTCAAGTTTTTCAGCAATGGTTTCATCCAATTGACCTCTAAGATTCTGAATTTCAGTCTTAGCCTCTTTCAACAGAGATTTAACTTCCTCATCCAAAAGACCTTCATCAACACCAAGTCTTACCTTGAATTGTTCAATCAGATCAGAATAAAGCTCACCCTTTCTTGCGTATTCAAGAACTTTTTCTGGAATTGCCATTTGCTCATCAAGAATTTCATCAACGAAGTTTGAAAACTTGCTGGTGATATCTTCTTTATAAGCATCGAACTTTTCCTCATACTGTTCAATGAGTTTATCCTTCTCGACTTTTAGCATTTCGTCAACGGATTCTTTCGCTTTCACTTCAATCAAAGTATCCAATTTTTCTTTGATTGCGTCCTGTTTTTCTTCGTCCAATTTCTGGACTCCAAGCATTTCAAGAAGTTTATCCATAAGCTATTTCCCTCCTATACTAATTTCTATTATTATTTATATAAGTTAGTGAAAGTACACAAAAAAAGCCCAAAAGTGCGGATATACCACGCTTTCAGGCTCAATTTTTTATTGGGTTTTTTGTATTAAAAACCGATAGATGAGATATCTACCCATCTAACATTCTTATCTTTCATGATTTTTTGTAGGTCTTTTTTCTTAACTCTAATACCTCTTTCTCCAAACTTACCAAGCAAAGAGACTATTTTACCATGTATTCCATCGAAATAATCTTGATTTTCTACATCACCTTTACCCACAAGAGATGCTACAAATTTTTGTCTTGGTTCATCCAATTCGGCATAGTTCATTTGAGATGCTTCATTGAAAACCTTTTGTTTTTGAGTAGCGGATACATTTGGATTCTTACCTTTAGCAATCTTCTCAACATAATCTTTAACTTGTTTAGGTGGATTTTTAATGTAGTATTTTATCTTTCTGTTACTATCTATATGAGCTATTTTCTCATAATCACCGTGAACCTCTTTAGCACGATTCCATACAGATATACCATTTCCCATGTGACCAGAACCAAGTTCAAATTTTCGTTCAAGAACAGTATTCCTATATACCTCTAGTATCTTATCGTCTATTTCTCTCATATATACCTCTTATTTTTTAAACAATGCTTGTGAAGTTTTGTAAATCCATTGGGCTTGTTCTTTGGAAAATCCCTTATTTTTTTCATAGGACTTTTTCATTCCCATTGCCATTTTATGAACATCACCACCATCATCTTTGGTTGCTCCGATAATAGCATCTAATGTTTTTTTGGCATCTTCGGTTGAGTCTTCAGTCAACATTGGATTTAACATTCTCTCATATGCTTCCTGAATACGTCTATTTGTATCGTCACTTTCATAATCTCTTGTAAATTTATCTGGTATTGTTTTCATTCTTATTTTCTCCTATTTTATCTTTAAACTCCTTAATCATCATATGCTGGTTCAATAGCAAGTAATCCTTGTTTTGATTTAGGAACTTTGAAATTTTTAAGTGCTATTTGTTTGGCACCCCAAAGGTCTTTTGCTTCACCCTTTTTAATTTCAAGTTTTTTACCACCATACATAGCAATCCATCCTGCCACTTTTCCTTCTTTTAAAATTTGATCATATGCTGAAAGGATTCTTTCATTGGCATCTCTATTGGTTGCTTCTCTGCTTATGATATTTTCGTATAGTTTTCCCATTATTTTACCTCTTTAATTTCTTTATTTGAGCATCAGTAAATTTAAATTTTGTTCTTAGTATTTCTTCTGCTTCTTTTGCACTTGAGCCACCCATAAACATTCCCTTTGCTGGATTTTTTACTGTATCTTTTAGGATTTTAAGTTGGTGTTTATCTGGAACTGACATTGCCTCACTAATCTCATCAATAGTTTCCATTAGATATTTAAAGTATGCTGCTTGAGCTTCCTTGATTTTATCTTCATTCATATCTGTATCTTTAACACCCGGAAGTGAAAATTCTTGACCTTCATAGATACCATTGACCCATGATGGTTTGTTTGAAGGATCAGTAACCAAGTCATATGTAATCAGATTAAAATCCTCATTGACATATCCATCTTCAGCAACGGTTCCAAGACCTCTTGAAGAAATACCCATAGACCCTTCTTTAACCAAAGTCTTAGCAATCTGACCCATAGGTGTATCAAGCAATTTGGCCTTACCATATACATTATTACCCTTCCATTCTAAAGTTTCAATTTTCAGAGCAATCTTGTCTGGATTGACTTCTGGATTAGGTGGATGTCCTAATTCACCCCATAGGCAATTTTTACCGATTTTATCTTGAACTTTGGTAACTTCTCTTTCAAGAATTTTTCTACCATATTTTCTTTTGTTGTTGTTTTCCATTTCAGCAGTTGAAAAAATACCTGCAATATACATGGATTTATCTTTACCTTCTGTCAAGGCAAAGTCATAACTGGTTTCTGTAATAAGTTTCATTATTCATCTCCCTCATCGTCTGTTTTTTCAGGTTCGGGTTCTGGTGCTGGATTGATATCATTCGTCAATCCTAATTTATCCTTTAAAAATATATCTCTTTTACCCGAAATTTCCTTTGATATAATTTCTTTTGCATCTACAAATTGATCATTTTCAAAATGATCTAACGCTTTTTTTATTGCTTTTTTATCCATTTCACATTCTCCTTTTTTAATATTTCTTTACTAAATACTTGGCATAATCATTTGCATCTTTTTCATTAGGAAAGATTTTTGTTATATCAAGGAATTTATTAGCATCCATATCTTTTAACTTAACCCCATATCCTTCCATATTTTCTTTACCCCAAACAGCATAAACATGCGATTCTATACCATACTCTTTATTTTTAAAAACGCTAATAGGTTTTTTATCTTTTTTTCCTTCCCCTAAATATTTTTCAGTTAAATTCATATATCTCTCCAAATCTATTTATATATATTTATATTTTCTTACCAATTTGATGTGTTACCACCATCTTCCTCTGCTAAACCAAGTTGAGTATCCTTCTTTTTACCAGCAACATTGGCTTGTATTTCTTCATCATCCCATTTGAGATATCGTTTCATGAGATAATATTTGCTCATTTCTGGTCTATCTGCTAACTGTTGATAGTTGTTAAATCTTGAATCCGTGAATGCTTGTTCCATTTGTTCTTTATATTTGGATGGAGCATTCATTGTGATTTCGATCTTACGATTTGTCAGATCATATTCCTTTTTCATACCCCTAAATTCTAAATGGATTATGAACATGTCAGTTAAGTCTTTACAGACTTTTTTCTGTTGACGTTCAAGAAATTTTGCCCATTTGATTTCATCTCTAGATATTTCTGAAGTTTGTTGACCACCATATAACATTTCTGCATCTCTACCTTCTTGTGTAGCTGTTACTCTTGATGCAGGATACTTCAATGATCTATAAAGTTTCTTCTGGAAGTAATAAACATCATCCAATTCACTAAACATATTGGTGTTACCACCAATCGTATCAATATCAGAACCACGACCATCAGCCGATTGTGGTAGGTAAAAGTTTTCCAGAATACCCATGACATCAGGTTCATTTGACAACTTACCAGTAGTAGGATCATAGGCTTGTTTTTTGGTCATTTTCTGTTTGATTTTTTCGACGTATTTCAATGCCTTATCCTTTGGCATTGAACCTGTATCAATCTTGAACACATATCTTTCCGGTGCTCTAACAATACGCATAATAATAACAGCAGTTTCAAGTAGCTTCAGTTGATTAAATGGAACTCTTGCTTTGTCAAGATAACCGATTATCTCATATCTTGATTTACCATAGATACCATAATCCACGAAACCAATCTGATTAGGATCAAAAAGAATTAGCTCATTTTTCTCAGACATTTTCCTTGCTTCCTCTAATGTTGTTGGTTTCTTGGTATTTGGTCTTAGATATTGAATGTATTGAGCTATTTTTCCTGATATGGGATCATAGTAGAAATCCATCGTTTCAGAAGGTAATTTTTTGACATTGATAATACCATTTTTCGGTTTTTTCTCATCAATAACTCTCTCATAGAACAATCGACCATCAATAAAATAAGTCCAAAGCATTTCCCAAATCTTATCTTTCATATCGATTTGTTCTCTGAATAGTGAATCAAATTCACGTTTCAGATTGTTGACAATATTTTCATTGGTTTTTAAATTTTTATCTCTGATTTCTAGGTGAAATACTTCACCGATATCATCTTCTTGTGTGCTTTCATTTACGGCATCTTCAATAACGTCAGAAATTTCAGGTGTTGCTGCCATTTGACGGTATTCCATTATTTTCTGTACTTCATTTTCAAATACTCTATTGATATATGAATTATAGAATAGATTGAACCCTTGAACTTGAATACTATTGAAACCGGGAATATCAGCAAGTGTTTCCCAACCTTCACCCCTTTGAGCTTTAATGGTTTTTAGGGCTTGTCCATACTCACCTTTACCACTAAATGCTTTTATTTCTTCTTGGATCACATCTTCTTTAGCATCGTTACCCCATGCCATACCAAATAATTTTCCCATAATTTATAACTCCCTATGATGGAATATACCCTAATACTTCATAATTTCCAGATTCCATTTTATAATATGATAATGAAAGCATAGCATTAGGGATTGCCTTGTATGCTTTAAGTCCATGCATCATTTCCATTTCATCTTTCCATGCCAAAGCAAAATTGACATACTCTGTCCTTTTAACACCACCTACTAAAAATCCACTCCAAGGTGTATTATCTTCTTGTATTACAATTACACCATTTTTTTCAAGCATATCGAATATTGGGTCTAGTGGAATTGATTTAAAATAAGTCGGTTTTAGAATTTTATATATTTGTGTATTGAGCTTCTTTTTTTGACCAGCTTTCATTTTTTTCTTTGAAATCCAATCAGAGGAAATGGCATTTAGTGGATTTCCCCTTTCATTGATAAACTGTTTTAATCGCATATATCCCCCTAATAAATAAGTTTCTATCTATATTTATATTTTTAAACCAAATGATTCAAAAATATTTTAAGATCGTTTTTGATATTATCTATAGATTCCAATCCTATATTTATTCTTATCATTTTTCTATCGAATATATTTTTTTTCTTTAAATATATGCCTATTACCAAAAGACTTTTCCAGCTACCCCATCCAAATCCTACTCCAAAAGTTTTCAATTTATCTACTGCTTCTTTCATTACTTCATCTGAGTATTCATTTCTAAGACGTATAGAAAATAAACCTGAAGCACCTGTAAACATACTACACCAACGATCATAATTTTGATGATTTGGTAATGCTGGATATAATACTGTTTCTATTTTTTCGTGTTCAGATAACCACTTTGCTATTTGCAATGTTGATAATTCATGTTGTTTAAGTCTTAATTTTAGTGTCTTTAGTCCATTTAATGCCATATTGCAATCTTCTGGTGCTGTATGTATTTGCATAGTTTTATAGTATTTATCTATTACATTGGCATATTTTTCATTTGATGTTACCGTTCCCATAATAACATCATTATTTGATATGTATTTTGATATTGAATGAATCGATACATCAACATCAAATGAGAATGGATTCAAGTATAATGGCGTAGCCCATGTATTATCTATTATAGTTGGTATGTTTTTATATTTTGCTATGGTTGTAATAGATGATATGTCTTGAATTTCAAAAGTATTACTACAGGGAGACTCAAGATAAATCAAGCAAGTTTTTGGATTGATATATTTTAATATTTCAACACCAATATCAGATGGAATATATGTGGTAGTAATACCCAACCTAGTGAGAATCTCATCACAAAAATTGCGAACAGGATTATACACATTATCACATACTAATATGTTATCATCAGATTTGGCTATTGCAAGAATTGAATTTGTTATAGCACTAAAACCCGATGGAAAAGACCAAGTTTTATATCCACCCTCCAATTTTTTCATTTCATTTTCAAATTCTATTTGATTTGGATTTCCATGAGTACCATATATGATACCTTCATATTTTCCATCTTTAATAGAAACCATATCATCATAAGATAAAAGTACGGTTGATCCTTTATAAATTGGTAGGTTAATAGTTTTCATAATTTTTTGTAGCGAAATAGAAAGTTATATTATGTTCAGTTTTATATACACCATCTATTTCAAATCCATTTGATTGATAGAATTTCAAAGCTGTTTGTCTTGGTACTGTCCATATATATCTTGTATTACTTTTACTTTCAAGATATTTTACTATTTTTGTGGCTATTCCATTTCTTCTGTATTTTTCATTTACCCATAGACCTCTTATTCTATACCAATCAATATTAGTTTCATAACCAGATGCTACACCAATAATTTCATCATCATTGAAATATCCAACATATACAGGCTTTATTATTTTTTCTATAGCTTCTTGATTTAGATATTTATAAGCACGATGGACATAGTTTTTTTGTGAATCCAAATTGACTTTATTTATTTTATATCCCTCATACTGTTTCCATAGAATATTCCAATATGGTATTATCCTTTCAAATGTAATTTTTTTTATCATAGTGTCTTTTTGTTTTAAGATATACCTCAATTATATTTCCCAACATTTTTCCAGCATAAAGCCTTGTACATGATTTGCATTTATCACTTTTAAACATATCTTTAGGTGGAATTATAAGCCTTTTTAAAAGGTTTTCTTTCGTTAATGGTATGCTTGAGTCCATTGCTCTATGACATAGTAATATTCGCTCTCTAGTCAAGTCTATGGCTATAGATTGATGATAATCCATACATCTTTGTTTTAAATCAGGGGGTTCGTTTATTCTTGCCTCTAACAGATTCAATGCATCTTTAGTTACGTTAGGTAATTTCTTTAATCTATTCTTCAATTCAATATACATTTCTTTGTTTATCTCTCTTATCGTACTAATGGGAAATTCAAACTCTACATAATTGAACTCTATTTGAGGATTCATTTTAATAAAATCAACCATATCATCTATATTATCATGAACTATACCTTTATTGATGAATAATTCATCATCATTATATTCATCATAGTCGATCTTAAATTTTCCGGGTTTCTGACAAACGTGTAACCAAATACCATTTATATATGGTCTTAGAATAGGATCAAGATGATATTTTTTCTCCATAAATAATCCATTTGTACTGATTACTATTTTTTTATCTATTGTTTTGAATATATATTGAAGATATTCTATTGGTAATAGTCCAATTTCCCCACCTGAAATATCACTAAAAACGACAAGATCACCCAAATCATCCATTATCTCTTTTATATAAGGTATGTGTTTTTTCAATATTTCCATATTAGTTTCTTGTGGATTATTGATATTAGGGAAATCACAATATTCACAATCCCAATTACATTTTTCTGTTGCTATAAAACAAAAACTGCTCATATTACTCTCTTTATGATGTTACAGACTCCATCTATCTGCTCATCTGTTAATGAATAGTTACTTGGTAAATCAATTATATTTTCAAATATCATCTTGGATACTGGAAAGTCTTTATTATATAATGGATAGTATCTATATCGATGTTCTATTTTATATAGATTGAATTTCTTTGAAATTACATCTGCTTTATCACTCAAATACATTATCGTTCCATATCTATTAGTTTCACCTTCTTGTCCAAAAATATCCAATTTTTGTTTATATAAATTATAAACACGTTCTCTTTTTTCTATAACATCATTAAGATTTTCAATGTCTAATTGAGGGATTAAATAGGCAGCAAGAAATGGAGATAGAGAAAAATTCAAAGACCCCTCATTATCGTTTTCTGAAAAACATTTGAAGTTCTTATCATCATTGGTATAAGTCATATGTCTGAATGTTTTTAATCTTTCATATAGTTCATCATTATCAGTTACAAGCATTGCACCTTCACCACATATAATAGGTTTAGTAGGAGAAAAAGAAAATACACCAACTTCACCAAAATTACCAGCATTTATACCATTGAATTTTTGCAATAATGATGGAGCACAATCCTCTATAAACATAATATTATTTTCATAGGCTATGTTTTTGATTATTTCTATATCACTCCCAATGATACCATTATTTCCAGTATTAACAATAGCAATAGTTTTGTTTGTTATTTTGGATTTGATTTCGTCTGGATTCATACATAAAGTGGTTTCTTTTAAATCTACAGGTACAGGTTTTATTTTCATAGCTTTACATATATTGGCTATCCCCGGATATCCCCAATTCGGAAATATTACTTCGGAATCTTGATTTGCAATCAAATATAAGCACATAAAAATACCATTGGTTCCACTATTAACAGCTAGTGCATGTTTCTTACCTACATATTCTTTCAATTTATTTTCAACTGTTTCTATCACATGATGATGTGAAAAATCATATTTTTCTATATAATCCTTTAGACTATGAAACCATTCTTCCTTGTAAAGTGGCTTAACACGTTTCATTTTTTATCTCCGAATGTATTTCTTCCATTGTTTTTTCTTGCCTATAGCTTCTATTATTCCACATACTTCTACCATACCCATTATCAAATGAATAACATTTCTTACAATAATCATTTTCACTAAGTACTCCATGAATTATCTTCATTAAATTGGCTCTATTGAAATCCACTTTATTTGACATTTCCATATTGATAGCACAATGGCCTATCTGTTTTGTTTCAAAATCGATAAATGGATTTGGTGAATACTTCTGACATAGTTCCTTTTCCTTTTTCATATAAGTGGGCATGAAATAGTGATTAAGCATCCTTTGGTAATATTTACTACCAAGTTTATTATAGAATTTTATATAGTCATATGCATATAGATTTATGCTTTCTGGACTCTTATGATTCATTATTTTATAATCGAAATTAGGTCTGAATAAACCTACTTCATAAAAATATTCCCAATTATGTAATAGTGATTGTATTACATTTGGAGTAGTTACAATAATATATTTATGACTTCCCTCTAAATCCAGATCAGTATAAAATTTTATTATTTCTTTACCCTTTATATCATATATCAAATGCTCCCAATATTCTACTTCATCCAACCAATCACATCCATTTTTTCTAAGTAGACCGTTTGATAATGCTTTGATTTGCATAATTTCTTTATGATCTTTTACTATTTGGTAAACCTTATCTATGTTCTTAATCAATCCTATTTCACCACCATTAAGTTCTATGCCTACCTCATCTGGAAGTCTATCAATAACATATTTTAAATAATCCAAATCAACTTCAATTGGAGCTTGTGATTTCCAATATTTTTTTGTAGTACAGTAATAACAGTCCTTATTACATTGTCTTGTTAATATTAGCTCTATATAATACATTTTGTCTTTTCTCCTTCAATTGGTTTGAACTCATCAATACCCCATATATTTGCATATGATTTCCATATTCCATCACATACATATAGGTATCTACATCTTAAACATTTTGTGGAGTGATTTGCTACATGCTTAATACTTCCTTGTAATGATTTTTTTTCAAGTATCCATTTGTTTGTCTCAAGATCAAGTGGTTCTATATCTTTTCCGAATCTTGCGTTTTCAAATTTTCTTATAGTATACTCGTTCCATTCGTATTCATCAAATACTCTTTGTAGATATCCAGCAACATAGATTTCATATCCTTCAAATAGACAAAACGGTACATATCTTATAGCTACTTTGCATCTATCATCTATGAAATCTATAGTCTCTTTTATATACGGAGCAATATCTGAATACCTAACAGCATTATCCTTATCAGCAGAGTTTTCTATTCTGAAGGGTAAGAAGTTAAAGGCAATCGGTCTAAATGGCATGACCTTTTTTGCTATATTCAGAAGGTCTTTATAGTTGTCCTTGGTAACTACTACATTGATTCTGATTTTCATGCCATAGTATCTTGCGTTTACTAAAGCTGTATGCATTTTAACATACGATCCATCAACTCCTGTCATTGCATCATGCATTTCTTCTGTTGATCCATGTATCGAAAACAGAAGTTCATTCATACCTAATTCCTTGCTTTCCAAAAGAAATTCTGGATCAGAAAATTTATATCCATTGGTTATACATGCAATGTTTCGGAATCCCATTTTTTTCATTCTATATAAAATCTCAAACCAATAAGGAAGGATCGAAGGTTCTCCCCCTGATATATCCCAATCGGTTATGCCATATTTTTCCCCCCAATAAAGTTGCTGGTATATTAAATCTTGTATATCTATATGTTTCTCGTTGCGATAGAAGCAAAATTTACATCTGATATTACAGGCATATCCAGTAAACAATCTTGATCTTTTAGTCAAATCTCCACATTGCACTAGGTCTTGATAGTCTACAAAGTTAAATAATTTCATTTAGCATTACATCCTTTCTATTAAAAAATAATTGTCTTCTTATCTCTGATTTTTTCAGTTTTATTTCTTGGTCTTCTGTTGCATCTAATCCAAATTTGTTCAGATAATACCATAGTCCATCTTTAGTGAACATACCCTCTTTTTGATACAAAACTGGAATACCAAAATATGCGTTTTCAAAAATCCCTTTACCTATATTCTCAAAATATCCAAAGAAATCTATCTTGGTTTTCGGTTTGCTTTTTCTACTGAATATATATTGAATTTTCAATCTTCCAGTTTGACGTATGGATGATAATCTCTTTTCATTGAACTTGTGATAGTATTCTATCTGCTTGTATTTCGTTTCCCTAAATGTACTTGGATTAGATAGTTGCACTATATCACAACTCAATGTATCGAAATACAAATCCATATCGGGGAAGATGCCCACTTTACTTTTATATGTATCTAAGCTATCCAACACGATCAACTTGTTACAATCAAGTTCTATATCTGCTCCCATGAGAAGCTCATATATCAACCTAGCAGAGCATACTATAGTGTCTGCCTTGAATTTTTTCTCATCTAATTTGATGCCAAAAAGCAAATTAAAATCACCAAGATTTCTATTGTATTTCAAAAATGGAATCGAACTTGTTAGTCTATTGTGAAAGCATTTCATATGATAGTCTATAGAATCATATTCACCATCATATGGTTTTGTTTCTATTCCTATATCATCTACATACTCATGCCATTGTGTTCTATCTAAATCTATATTGTAGTAATCTTCCATTTCAAGAAGATATAACTCTGGACAAATAATATTCATCTGAACATTTTGATCTGAATGATTTCTAACATTCAAATATGAATCAATCATAGAAGTCATTACTCCATCAACAATGGATTTATAGTAATGTAGAAATAGAATCAATTCTTTATCTCCCTTCTGTTTTTCTTCATTTCTGGTGTATCGTGGCAATACAACTGACAAGCAAAATTTACCATATTCCTTGGATGCCTTAAAAGCCTTTCTTTACTTGGATTCTTATAGAGTATAGGACGATCTATATTCTCCTTGAATGAACCATTAAATGTTGGTTCATATGGTACTGATTCATTATACATATTATCGAATACTCTCTTGAACATCTTTGAGTTATTAACTATCTCATTTAAGGGAGTGTTGAATATATTATTAAAATACTTCCTTTCTTCGTGATAGTATTTTGTTGTTGTGTTATTTGGATATGCTCTTTCCTTAAATCCAAAATGACATCTTGTAAAACAACAAGGCCATACACTACCATCAACTCCTATATATACTCGCTTACCTAAATGAAATCTACATTCTATTTTTTTAAACTCATTTGATATGAGTATTTCTTCTTTTGTTTTTCCAAATTCCTTTTTTGGTTTTCTGTATGTATCATTATAGAATCGGGAGTTGATTATCCAAGTTTCTTTACATCCAATGGATTTGGCTAATGCTTTTACTAAATCTACTTGATGTTCATTATGTCTAAATAAAATCATTTGCCATATAGCGGTTCCCCCACCTTCTATAAATGCTTTCACATTACTAAATACTCTATTCCAGTTTGTATCTCTATAAAACTCATGGGTCTTTTTTAGTCCATCTAAAGCAAATATTATTTGATCCCCACCTGTCATTTTTTGACCTAAATCATACCACCATTTTGTGTCAAAATTATCTCCATTGGTGTTCATTTCAAATCTACTTCCATATGATTTTATCATATTGATAATATTATCGATATCAGGATGAAATATTGCTTCCCCACGATTACAGCATAGTTGTATATCTCTAATACCTTGATCTAAAACAGTCTTTATTCC
>Ga0272440_1002490_pt1 | contig 14314 bp, 16 predicted proteins | sample SSMMMBAug17_FD_192440 | JGI IMG/M metagenome (GOLD analysis project Ga0272440, IMG submission 192440) | Marine sediment archaeal communities from Little Sippewissett salt marsh, Falmouth, MA, United States - SSM-MMB-Aug17 | ecosystem: Environmental > Aquatic > Marine > Wetlands > Sediment ...
ACGGGTCAGCCGCGTTGAGGGTGCTTGAGGGGTGGGAAATTCTATGGTGTGAGTACGATGACGACTACCAAGGGGAGTGCACCATCTTCGCTACACACTTCGAAACGGGCAGGTACAGAATCCTGCACTGGGACTGGGGCTCTTGTAAAGATTGTGACTTGTGGGAGTCCCAGGGGCTTACAGAAGAGCAGATAGGCCGAGACATGCTCAGCCTATGTGCAGACTTTAGTTCCTACGAGAGTCTCATTGAGTGGGAGCTGATGGTCAAGAAGACCACTTCCGACAGGTTCGCCAGCCATTACCTGTACCGAGCGCTGGCTTACTGTCGCAATACGGGTACGCTCAAACCGAGTGCAAACCCGGCATAAGAACGTCGAAGACCTTACATAGGAGACCGTTATGAATCGTCTTGAGCAAGAGCTTAGAGCGCTAGATGAACTACTACTCACTGCTGTGGGGGGAGAGGCTGTGATGCTCGCGGCGTGGAGGGAGCAGGTTCTGAGAGAACTGCTTTCCTTTTACGCCTCCTGAAGGCGGGGGCGTACGCCCCTTGTCTTTAGCCGTAAAAAGACGATCTGCTTCTTGTTCTAACTGTTCTCTGGTCTTCTTGCTGAGCTTAGTAAAGAACAGGTACCTCTTACCGGCACCAGACCACCTACACCGACTAGTAGCGTAGTAGCTAAGTACTCCGTGGGGGTGCTGGCACTTTCTCTTACCTCGCGCCAGTATCCTTGTAGCTGCCCATGCTGCAGTACGGGTTGACTTGTAGTCCGTACCATCCATGTTGTCCCACTCCCACTCCTTTAGTAACCCCGTCCTTTGCATTTGCCAGATGGTCCTGGCTTTGTGAACGATGACGTTACCAACACGTGTAGCGTCGCACTCCGTGGGGCCACAGTTGCCCTCATGAATGTGCTTGGCTAGACGAGACTCCCACCAGGCTTTGGTTACAAGAAGAAGAGCCAACTGCCTCTTGCTCCCCGTCCAGATAGGTTTGCACTCATCCTGCGTATAGGGCTCCGTACATGTTGCTCGAGAACTGGCAGTGTCAATGGCGTTTGCCACCGTGGTCATGCGCGCAGTTCTCTCTTCTTTCGTCTCCTTGTCCGTGTAGTACGGATGAAGAGATAGAAGGACCAACAAAATGAACTCTGCTGTAATCATGATAGCCGGGGTGCTACCACACTTTCTAGTCGTCGTCTTCTATGAGTTCCCAGACCGACTCTCTAATTATTCCATCTATAGTTAGGTACACCAGGTGACTTATCTGTACTTTCTCTTCTGGTGTGAGCTCCTCTCTTGTTATGGCCTGAACATTGCTTGCTGGGTACGCAATGAAGCCAAGCATCCTATCAGAAGCTATTGTGTGCTGTGCTAGCGTCACCTTCTGCTGTTCGTTGCCGCCTACTGCTAAAAACATGCCAGTGTCGAGCTCATACTTCACAACACGGTTCACATGACGCCACCAAGAAGTAGACGGCCTCCCACGCTGTGACCGGTCATAGACAGCAAGATCACCTTCCCTGGGAACCCACTTGCCGGTGCGTACCTGCTCTATGGGTACCCACTGCCCAGACCATCTTGCCTTGGGGTCTCTTGTGTCTGCTACCGCCTCTACAACACCAGCTCGGTAACCATGAGGAGGTACTTCGTCATCTCGCTTTGCTTTGAACAGACACCAAGAAGCAAACGCCATACACCAGTTACTGGCTGTAAGGCCCAGGCGTGTGTTTCTATCTCCACGTACGCACGGGTACAAGTACTCTCTGATTCTCTTCCCAGTGTTCGAACCCAGCGGCTCCTCTTTGACCTTAGCTTTGAGCTCTGCCATAGCAACCTCTACACAGCGCTCACCTAACGTCTGGGTCTCCCTCATTCTTGAATCTCCCGTACTTCACTAGCCGGCTCACTAGGACTGCCGAGGCTTTTGATGAGGCGATACCCTCCGTACCCAGTCCCAGCCAGCAGAGGAACACCTACTGTTGTTCCGTAGAAGGCAGTCGGTTTCTTCAACCCTTTGGCCCGATGCGTCGTGTAATCAAAGACTGCCTCTCCATAGTCTCCGCCTCCCCTACTAGCTCCCTCACGTGCAGCATCGAATATCTCTTGCGCCTTCAGCCCCCTCACCTTGTCCCAAAACTCATCTATAAACTCATTCCTTTTGTCGTCCGGTACATCTGGACTAATCATCGACAAGAAGCTTGCGGGATCTTGCCCTGCTTTAGCCGCCACACCAACCCCTGACGATAACCCAACCACCGCTCTAGGTTCCCACTTGTTGGCACCTGGAGCCATATGCCGCTCGTACTCTTTTATCGTCTGCTCTAAACCTATACTTCTTGGATCCACTCCACGAAGCTGCTTAGCAGTTGCGGCATCTCGAATCCACTTCCAAGCCTTCTTGGCTTTGGCAAACCGCTCTGGTTCTCCAGCAACTTCCTGGCCTACTGTGTCAAACGTCACTCTGGGTGCCTGCTGCGCAGAGTCATCACCCATCGCAGTGTAGCGAGACAGAGCCGTTTCTTCAGCAGCTACCTTCTTCAGCGAGTGATAGTGCTGCGCACGTGTAAGTACATCGCTCATGTCTGAAGCATACACCAAAGAGAAAACTGGTAGGAATCGGGGATAAGAACAGTACACACCCTACAAAAGGAGGCCGCATTGCGAATCTTCACCCACAACAAAGACATCCTCACTGTCACGGAGGCGGACACCATTGTCGTGACAGCTGACGGTGCGGCCCCTGGGCTTGAGGGCAACACCGCTCGGCACCTGATGAAGGCTGTCGAGGTCGAGGACCTCAGGCAGATGTTCGGACCGCCCCTGACCTACCCCTTCAATGGGGGAGCCATCTGGAGCTCTCTCGAGGGCATGTTCGACACCCACTTCGAGTGGATCTGTGTGCTTGGCACCTTGGGGCACATGGCCGAAGAGCCCCACAAGGTCACGCTGAGAAAGGCACTGCGAGAAGCTCTCGACGGCATGAGCTACGGTGGCGTGGGCCGGCGCCTTGCGGTGAGGGTGCTGACTGGAGGCCCCCGAGTCCCCTTCGTGGACGCCGTCTACATCATGATGGAGGAGGCGGAGAAGCTATCGCCCAGACTAGAGATGCACATCGCTGAGACCGACCCAGAGCGCTTCAAGACCTTGCAGCAGATCGTGAGGTAGCCGCTTCATAAGAGTCAAGGAAGTCGTCCACATCCTCATCCGTCTTGGGCCTCAACATCTTGAACGTGGGCGGCCTTGTCTTTCTTTTAGCTAGGTCAATGAGCTCTTTCTTGCCGGGCGGACTGTACACCGGCGAATACAAGTTCTCTGCACGTAGATCCGCCTCGGCACGGTTGAAGATAGCAGCGTCCATAGGACGAATCTTGTGCCTCTTCAGAGCCTCACGGTGGGTGGCCAACTGCTCAGGCGTCGCACTGAGCATAGTAGTCTTCTTAGGATAGGTGAGGCGCTTTTCAGTAACCTCCATGTGAGGACGCAGGGCCATAGTACTTCTATCGTACGTCTTACCAGGGTCGTCCTTAGGATGAGGCATACCCCCCAAGTCATTACGCTTGAAGATCAGTCCTGGTTGCTCCGCATCGGTCATGTACGTAGACAGTGGCCTCTTCTTCCAAGTGTAGACACCAGTACCAAAGATGCCCCAGTACGGGTCCATGTGCCCTGCTTCTATCTTCCTAGCCAGATCCTCAGACCTGATGCCGTGGAAGTTACGGTCTCCTGACTCTAGTGCCTGCACAGCACGCCTGTACATCTTGACCGGTCCAGGTACGGTAGAGATCTTCGTAAGCTCATCTGTGAATGCAGCTAGTATGGCCGGGTGCATAACGCCAGCATACACAACCTGCAAAAAGCATGGAAGTAGCGGGATAAGTAAAGCAATAGCCCCTACTTTGCACTTGAGGAAGCTATGACCAACCACTGCTCTGAAGTCGACAGGGTGAACCTAGACGAGCACGCTGCATTTGAGGCGCGTCTTGAGTTCATAGGCAAGTTCCCCCGGCTTGCCCCCCTCATGTATCACCTAACCCCCAACACCGAACCCCGGTCTGTGGAAGAGTGGCTGCTGGTCATAGAACAAGAACTCAACTACGCAAAGCGAAAGCAGATACTGAAGTACATGCATACCGACCTTTTCAATAGCTAGGAGACACACATGCAGTGGTGTCTGTACATTATTCAATGCTCTGACAAAAGCTTCTACACAGGCATCACTACTGACGTTGCACTTCGACTCCATACCCACAATCAGGGTAAGGCCTCCAAGTACACACGCACACGCCTTCCAGTAGAGCTTCTGTTTACTACTACGTGCATTGACAAGTCAGAGGCGCTTCAACTAGAGAGGCGGGTAAAACAGCTTAGCAGGAAGAGCAAGATTGAGTTCATGAGTATGCAAGGCCCAGTCTGGGGCTGTCTGTTAAAGCGTACACAGAACTTTAGGTGTACTAGTACCAAAGTGGACTTGAAGTCCAAAGGAGAGAAGTCATGCGACTGTCAAGAGAAGAAGAAGTCTGGATTAGAGCGGTAGAAGCACATATAGCAGAAGGCATCTGGCATCAAGCAGTGCCACAAGCCGACAAGGTACTAGCAGCGTTCAAAGAGCGCTTTCCTAGTGACCCCATCATCCGTCGAAGACGGCCTAGACGAAACCCAGTACCACCAAGAGGGTGATATGAAAGAACTGTACGCGGCAACGAAGATCATAAGTCACGCAGGCTGTGCAGATGGGGTGGCCTCAGCAATGCTTGCACGCCTCGCACTACCCAGAGCCGAAGTGGTCATGCTCCACTACGGCCCTCAAAGAGACAACCTAGAACCAGAACCTGGGATGCTATTTGTAGATATGACCCCTCCCGAGTCTAAGGTGGAGGCGTTCGTGAGTGCCGGGGCCATATGCCTCGACCACCACAAGAAGGCACAGTGGGTGGTCGAGTCCTTCGGCGACAACGGGGTGTTTGCCGACGAGAAGGATGAGCCTGGGGTCTCGGGCGCGGTTCTCGCGTACAGGCACGTCCTAAAACCCTGCTGGGAGCAAGACCCAGAGATGATGACCGAGCCGCAGATGGTTCGAGCGGAAGGCTTTGCCGACCTTTGCGGTGTTCGGGACACCTGGCAGAAGGACCACAAGGACTGGGAGTTAGCCTGCATGCTACGAGAAGCCCTGCTGTTCTACCCTCTCGACCACTGGACAGAGTGGGGGCGTTTTGATGTCTCTGCAGACGAGATGAATGTTGGGCGCATCATCTACGAAAAGCAGCAAAACCTCGTAGAGAAGCTCGCGCAAGAGGTGCTGATCTTTGCCAGGGATGAAGGAGCGGTAGCCATCGCTCCCGCACATGGCAATACAACGAGTGACCTGGCTGAGTACCTGCGCACCCACCGGAACATAGGAACGCTCGCCACGTTCTTCTACACGAGCAACGGCACCCAGCTCACCCTGCACATCTCTATGCGAAGTACCGATATCGATGTGGGGGAGCTGGCCAAGCAGTACCCCGGAGGTGGCGGGCACACCAACGCCGCGGGTTTCGAGTACCGCTGTTACCTCGACAAGAGTGTGGACCCCCTCTGCTTTGTTAGAGAGGCGCTAGGCGTGTAGGCAAAGTGATGGGGAAAGTGGGGATAAGAATAGTAGCCACCCAACACAAGGAGTTCCCCATGAAGTTCGTCAACCTGACCCCTCACAACATCGTCATACACGGCGCCAGTGGGTACAACGTCTGCGTCATGCCCCACGGAACTGTGGCGCGCTGTGCTGTGACATCGAAACCAGCAGGCGAGCACAAGGGTGTTCCCCTATGCGTTATCGAGGTAGGAGAGGTCGAGGACTTGCCAGAGCCTGAAGAGGGCACGATGTACATCACCTCGATGGTAGTGCGCCAAGCGGTTCCCCACCGCAAAGACGTCGCGTCACCAGGTGTCCTCCTACGTGATGACGACGGCGCACCCATAGGTTGTAAGGTTCTGGTCATCAATCCATAGGCCTACCGCCCGGCCGCGCCCCGGCGCGCGGCCTTTTTTCTAGCTAGAGAAAAGGCCGGACAGCCTATCTCTCATCCCTGTTCGGCGCGTGCCTCTCCCAGGATGCGAGCCCTCTTACAAGGGCGGTCGGGGTTCCCACCAAACCGCAGGTACTTTGGTGAGAAGGTGAGCCCTTCCCTCAAGAAGATGCCACGCCAGCGGCCCATCCGCTTCGCGTACTTCCTGAAGTTGCGCTCCGGAGCCACCACCCTGAAGTCACCGCCTATCCGCCAGTGCACGCACATCTGGAAGGCGATGGCCACATCCCCAAACTCATCGATGATCCCATCGACATTGCATCGACGAATCTCCTCGACAAGCTCTCGCGTCTCCTCGAGTACGTAGCTCCACTCGTACTCGACTCCGCTGGTAAAGCGCGACACGAACTCCGACGCTCTCATCATCGTAGTTCTTATGCCCGAATTGTGGTGGTACTTGAGCTATGCAGGCGGGGTGATGTCTGTCCAACCGTCCCGGTCCTCACTGGGAGCCGGAGCTTGGGGCTCTTGCGGCTTGGACTTGAACTTCTTGACTATGGGACGCACGCCCCAATAGCCCGCGGCTCCAGTAAGCCCGCCGAGGACACCGGCCTTGCCCACACCTCGAAGGAACTGACGGTTCAGTCCCAGGAGCCTTGCGTCGGCGGGCAGGCCCTTGCCTGTGATGTAGCCCATGGGGTTCCTTGTTCTAGCCCTGAGAATCTGAGCAAGGGACACGTCGTTCTTGGCAAGGCTTTTGGGGTCTATGAGCTCATCGGTACCAAGCTGCCCGGGCTGCACGGGGTTTTTGGTCCTGACTGCGGCTCCGAGCTGCATGACATCATCGGGGTCCTGCTCGAAGCGCCTACCGAACTCTTCTGCCGGCATTACGCCGCCAATGAGGATGGGCTTTTCGGGCTCGAGGTTGGTGCGGTAGACCCCCTTGAGCATCTTCTTGGCCGTGTCTGCCATCTCTCCCTTAGTTGGGGATCCTATGGGTATGCGTTTGCGTGCCTCGTACTCAGCAACCCATTCGTCCATACCCTCATCTATAAGCTGCTGTGTGAGAGTGGCTCTGGGTCCTGCAACCTCTGCATTCAACCGGTCGTTTGCCTTGCGTGCTGAACGCTCTGCATCGCGCATAGCCTCAATCCCTTCAGAGGGGTCTTGCATGTGCCCATAGTTCAAAGCTGCCCCCCGGTCGGTGGCGACGTAAGCGCGACCAGATGCCCTCTCTTGGAAGCCGGATGCATCAACAGGTACGTCAGGCTTTTTTGACTGCGATAAACGGCTCCACTCCTCAATCTCTTTATCTACCGCTTCAAGGTCAGTAAGGTCCCCAGCCATAGCTCGTGACATAGCTCGAGGGCCTAGCTTCCCCATGGCCCGTCCTATGTGCCCTTGCCTCTTTCCGCTTAGACGAAGTCCCGGTTGAACCTCATCCAACGCCTTAACCCCAGACCGCTGGTAGCGCCTAGATAGGCTCTCAAGCAAACGCTCCTTTGTGTCCTGTGCAACACCCAGACGCGTCAACCTGTCTGCAAGCTCTTCGGGACCCCCAAGCTCTTGTATGGCAAGAGCTCTATGCCCTGGGTTTTTACTTGTAATCAAAGGATGAAGCTCTTCGAGCTGGTTGACTAGCTTCTGACGCTCGGTGCCCCGCCACGCAGCTCCCCCTTCTCTTCCCCCGAAGCCTGGGTCGATGCCTGTCTCGAGTATCTTGGCCCCGCTCTCAGCATCAGTGCCGTGCCAGAACCTCTGAGCTCCAACTAGGTCAGCGACCGTGCCCTTGCCCATCAGGTAGGCACCACCAGCCGGAAGAGCACTGAGCTGAGCCGCGGTCAGTGCGTCCTTGGGGGTAATCTTGTCTGTCTCTTCGCCTTTAAGAAGAAGACGGGCGGCAAAGGGGGACCTTTCTCCTAGCAGCTTGAGCTGCTGGTCTTTGGGCAGCTTGCGCTCTTCTTCTGATAGGTGGTCTCGAAGGAGCTTTGCTTTGCCTCCGTACCTAGCGAGCTCGAACAGACCCTGAAACCCCGCGGTGGTAAGGGCCCCTATCCCCAAGCCTACAGCAGGGGCAAGCCCTCGGTGCATGCGGGACATGTTCACGTCTGCACGCCCTAGCTCTTGGATGAGCTTTATCTTTTCGGGCGAGTCGGGCATGCCCGCAATCTGCTTACGAAGTGCCTCTACCCGCGTGCCCTGCCACGCCTGCCGAGCCTTACCCGCGGGAGACACATCTGCTTGAGTAAGGTCTTCGCCGCCGCTTTGCTCTAGGTAGTCTATAATCGGTCTGGGGATGTAGGCATTCGGAGAGGAAGTAAGAATGTCCCCCAACATGGTCATTTCCCGCTGAGCACTGCTGGCCGCACTAGCAGGCTTTCCCTCTCGGAAAACCCGTTCGGCTGTTTCCTGCATACCCCGGACCTCCGGAGAGTCATCCAAGAACATAGGGCTGATGTTCGCATGGATGCTGGGGCTGCCTTGGCGCTTCAGCTCTTGTACGAGGTTTTGGTCGGCGCCAGACGGACTGAAGCGCATAAGGTCCAAGGCCTCTTGCTTTGCAGGACTATCACTCCTGATGCGGTTCCATAGCTCAGCACGCTGCTCAGGAGGCAGGCTGTGGGGGTCGTTTAGAGGGATGGCCTTTTCTTGTAGGAACTTGTTAGCTCTGGCCGTCCACTCGTCAAGCTCGCGCTTACGGCGCAGCTCTTCGGGATCTACAGTCAGACCGAGCTCAGCTCTGCGCTTCTGCTTTTGCATCTTCAGTCGGTCATCTAGTTCAGTAGCACGCTTTTCTAGAAGGGAGGCCATGCCGGCATCATACCCAGAAAGCCATAGGAGTGCATCACCTGCAAAACGGGCACTAGTTCTGGGATAAGAACAGTAGATCCCAAACAAGTGGAGATTGCCATGATTACGTTGATCGATGCCGGTGTTGGACAGATCGAGGTAGAAGCGGACTTCTGCCCCACATGCGATATGGTGCACGACGTTGACCCTCAGGCATGTACTGCCGATGAGGTACTACACATGGTCGTGTCAGGCCTCATCGCAGCCCTTACTTCTCATGGATACGTCCACCTCGCTTCTTGGATTGAGTCCTTGGCTACTGGCGAACCAGACGTCTCGCCAGAAGACGATGTGTTCGGAGTAGTCAAGCTTCTTGCCAATAGAGACTTCTACTTCATCCAGAAGCAAGATGAGGACAACATGCTTCGACTCTTCTTCGACCATCAGAGTGAGCTTAATGACCCCCAAGTGCAGGCGTTAGCAGACGTTGCCATGGGACTGATCCCTCTAGAGGGGGAACCATGGAGAGAAGATGTAGAAGAGCGCTGGGGCACGTGGGTAGAGCTTGTGCACAAAATGATAAGATCTGGCTTATGAGGTGTAGGCGGTGCGGCGCTGAGCGCCCAGAAAGGCCCGCTCCAATAGCGGGCTTCAAAGACAAGCCCGGCACCAAGTGTGGGTGGTGCGGGTTTCGAACGAGAAAGGACAGGGGCTGGGGGATGGTGTGCATGTGCACCATCTGCCCCGAGTGCCAGAAGGGGCCGAGCGCTGTCACCCCTCGGTGAGCGTACGCAGAGCCTCTCCGGAGGCTATGCGGCGCCTCAGGTCCTTTCTCATAGCCTTCGTAATCTTAGCCCCCTGTCCGTACTCGGGCATGATGACCTTCGATCCCTTGCTGGGGTACATCTTGTCTAAGAAGTCTTGCATGCTTGTACCCTCACCACTTTGTCTGCGCATGGCCCGCATGAAGTTGCTCGCTTCTGCAGACCCCGGTCCTGTGAGCCTAGAGAGCATGTTGTGCTCTCTTAGAAGAACATCTGGACTGAGATGGGAGGCAACAGCCAGTACAGAGTCGGGATGGGTAGTGCGTTCTGCAGCTTCGTGTCCAATGCCTGTAAGGTTCAGTGCCCTTTTACCTTGTGGGCTCATGCTTCTTGTAGCAATGCCTTCAACCATCTCTTTAGGCGCGCCTTGAGCTTTGAAGCCTCTAGAGGTGCGCTGCATCTGTCCGGCCATGCCTCCTGTGGGCATAAGTACAGTGCCCCCTGCTTTGCGTGATGCCTGCATAGCTCCGGTCAGCTGATTTCGGATCTCTGCGGGCAGTGCAGAGACGGGGGTGTCTCCCAGCATGCGCTTTACATTGGACATTACCTGTTGTGGCTTTGCTACTGCACCCAGTCCTATGTGACCCATCATCTGTTTCAGGTCTCCAGACACACCGGGGTTCATCATGCGTTCTGGATCGACCAGTCCAGTACGCATCTTGGTGCGTAGCTTGGGCATGCGCCTAGCCATCTGTCCCAACTGGTCTACCGAGACGGCAATCTTGCTCATCTCGTCAGCGAAGGCTTTGTACATGAGCTCGTTCATGACCTCGAGCATACATCATGCAAACCCAGACCAAAAGAAGGTACAAGAACCTTAGTCCGGGTCGCTGCTGCTCAATATAGAGCCAACATCCACTCAGGTAGCGGCTGTTTGGGACTGAACTACGAGTGGGCGGGGGCCTCGGCCCTCGCGCACTCTTGCTAGCCCTGAGTCTAATGCTAGCCCTTTGAGCTTAACACTCGTGACTAATAACAAGTCCGCAGGTAGCGGTGGGACAAGGGCGCAGCCTATTGCCTGCCTGCTTAGATAGGATCTTTTATCTCTCTAACTATCTGTAATCATTATGTATGGATGCTAGATCCATGTATAAACACCACACAACTTCTACAAGAAAGGGGGGATAAGAACGGTAGACATCCACAACAGGAGAACGCCATGGGTAGTCGAGTGGTCGAGGTCGGGGACATCTTTGCGTTTGGGAATGGGTATTTGTATGTGGTGCAGGTTCAGAAGCACTTGGTACTGGCCGCGCCGATGGTCGGGTGCAGTTGGTGGGAGGACGAGTACGAGCGGGGGTATGGGGTGGTTCCTAGTCGCGCAGATGGTCTGCCCTTCTTGGTAGTTCTTCCCATGTACGCGCAGCTTGTGGTCACCGAAGACCTTCTTGAGATGGAGCGGGTGGGCAGCAACGTAGGCATCTACCGCAGGGTGCAGAAGGTTTGGGAGAGGCTGAGGAGTCCTGAGGGCCTTCGCTACCAGGCCTTGCCCACGTGCAGCTCGCTTGACCTAGATGATAGTGGGGAAGAGCACCACCCCTTGGCTGCCCTCAGTCAGGAGGGCATGCTGATATGGGCCAGGGTGCATGAGGTGCGGCAGGCTGGGTGGTGGAAGGCTAGCTGAGTGTATGCCGGCGGATGGGGATCGAAACTGTCAATGATCCCTTCTGCTTAGCTCTCATAATGCCGGCAATCCTCAAGCAGAAGGAGGGATAAGAGTAGTAGGACCCAACAGAAGGAGGATTCTATGGAGACCAGGTACTACAAGGTTGTTGCTCTACTTGATGGTGACTGCACGGTGACCGCCATGCTCTCTTTGCCTTGTGACGATGCTGAAGCTGCAGCAAAGAGAAAGCTGGCGGGGCTTGGAGAGAGCTTCCAGCTCTTAGAGCTGACGCCGGCTATCGAAGAAGAGACGGTGGAGGAGCGTCACCGTCCGGTGGCTGCTGTCCCTTTCATCTTGGGCTTTGTCGTTGGCAAGGTTGCAGACAGTCTGACTGAAGACTGGAAGGTGGGGTATCGGGCGGCAAAAGAGCGTGTGCGGTTCTACTACAAGAGGACCAGGAGGCAGTCATGAGGCCTTCTGGAAGGCCTGATGGCCTGACTCAAGAGCAGTGGGCTACAAGGCTCAATACTCCAGTTCGCACTGTCTCCCGTTGGGAGTCAGGTGAGAACCGGCCCAGGGGGGCTCTAGCGCGCCAGATAGTCAAAGAGCTCGTATCCATGGGCCTGACAGACGAGGCTGAAGAGTGGTTAGATGGATGGAGAGAGTCTTGGGGCAAGGCTGGTCCCAACCCTTCGATGCCCGCTCCCAATGGTTATGAGTACCGACTTGTGACTGTGCGCGCCCAAGACGGTGGGGACCTTGGGCAGCCTGGTCCCCAGTGGCGTATCAAGAGCGTGCATGAGCACAGGGTACACAAGCAGAATGGCTCCAGCTACCCATACGAGCTCTCAATCATATGGGAGTGCAGACTCCGAGTCTTCTAATCGGGCTTGCTGGTGGTATCGAGCCCCCAAGGGATGTCCGGAGGGGGCACGTCTTCGGACCCGTCTGTGAAGTCGTAATCCAGGTCTGAGTCTACAAAGTCAGCCAGGATTCTTCTTCTTAGCCTGCTGCTTGAGTACTTGCTAACGGGCAGGTCTTGTCTGGACACGTCCCGTGCTCTTTTCATCATGTTGCCGGCATACGACACGGTATCGAGGTCCAGGTTGAAAAAGTCGGCGTACCTTCCTTGAAGCAGGATGTCGATGGCCCTATCTGAACCCTTCTCTCTATAGGTAGCGATCAGGTCATCAACCTCGGGGACATCAGGGGCGGTAACTGCATCAAGCACGTCTTTCATCTGCTGCACCTGCTCTTTCACAACCTGAAGCTCAGCCTTGGCGGTAGCTACCCTCCCAGAAGGGACTGAAGATAGGAGCAAGGGGGACACCAGCGCGCCAAGGTTGACAAAGTAGTTGGAAGGCAAGGTGGGAACAGAAGAGAGCTGCTCGCTGAACGTAGTGGCAACCACGTTGGCCCCAACGATGAGAGAGGCCTGAGGATAGGAAAAGCCCCCAATGGGCACATCTTCAGACAAGGTCCCATCCACGGTCACCACAACCTGACCATCTATCTCTTCTACCCATATGACCTCCAAGTCCGTGTAGGCCCCCGGACCAGAGAAAATTCTAACCAAGTCGCCAATCTCCATACTTGTTGGCACAACTAGGTAGGATGTGCGCATTGTCGCATACTTAGCAACTGGAAATAGAAGATCGCTTTGAGCCGTGATGGTCGCATCAGTCCCAAGACCTTCTGAGTAGAGAGAGACAACCCCGGGCCCGATGGTGGTGGATAGCTCCAAAGGTCTCTGGGACCTCTCTTCAGAAATGGTACTAAGCGCAAAGTCTAACCGGACCCGGAACTTCGAGTACGAGTCCACCTCTTGAATCTCGTACACACCAGCATTGCCCGAGCTCTGACCCTGGCTATTTACCTCATGGACCTGGATTAGGTGGAATTTTAGTACTGAGCTCGCAACTGAAGCCAAACCTATGTCCACCGTCCGTCCCGCCACCGAGCCCCCAATCTCTACCGGGTCCCCCCCACTGCCGATGGTGCTGGAACCCTCCCGTAACCGGGGGCTCGTTGCAACCCGGCTGGCAGTGATACTGCTAGAGCTCAAGGAATCGATTGTGAAGACACTCCCCCTGTCCCCCAACGGCTCAAGCTGCCCGCCGATGAGAACGTATTGGGTGGGCAGGTGGACCTCATCTCCAACTGATACCCCAAGCTCCACAAAGTCCACATCGGCCCAATCACTGACCAAGGTAACCTGAGTCAAGCTATCAACCGTGATTGTGCAAGGTCCTGTGAAGAGAGCTACAACTATTTCTGTTTGATTCCCAGGGTTTGTCCACGATAATCCCTCTATCACCATCTCGTTATAGGGCCGAGGCACCGCCTCTGCCCCTACAAGAGACGTACTTCCAACAACACTCGACGCCACCTCTACCGCAGACACCCTCCTACTAAGAGTAACAAAGTCAGGCGCCAGCCCTAACGGAGCTAGCGCCCCAGATCCATCAAGCCCCTCATGCCTCACCTCTACTCCAACAACCTCATCAACTACACATGCCTGAGCATCAACCCCTCGTAGTCCTAGGGAGCCGTTATCAGTTACAAAAGCCTCGATTTTACTGGGTGGGTTACTGGGTGGAGGACTACTAGGTGGTGGTGGTGATCCAGGTGGGGGTGTAACAGAGTCTATCAGAAATGCGTTAAAAGCCACCACCATCTCTTCCAACGAGTACACCCCACCCGAGCTATCATATGGAAAAGGCACGTTATTTCCATCAAACCCCACCACGGTATTGAGTGAAACAGTTCGATCGTACCCTTGCCCGTCTACGTACTCCCTAACGTACACCTTGTTGTTCTTTGGCCAAACATACCCATTATTATCGGCAACTTGACCATCATAAAACACATACTTCTCACTTACTCCCGAACCTATCAGCTCACAGACATACGACCTAGGCAGGTCTACATATCCGCTTCCTTGTTCTGTCTGAAACTCCACCCGGTTGTTATTCCTCTCATCAGCCTCCTGCCCAAAGTCCACGTCATACGATATCAATGGGTAGGGGCCATCCACTTCTGAGACTACCTCCGCCCTTTCCGCCTCCTTATCTTCATCTGCGTAT
>Ga0272440_1002491_pt1 | contig 14307 bp, 10 predicted proteins | sample SSMMMBAug17_FD_192440 | JGI IMG/M metagenome (GOLD analysis project Ga0272440, IMG submission 192440) | Marine sediment archaeal communities from Little Sippewissett salt marsh, Falmouth, MA, United States - SSM-MMB-Aug17 | ecosystem: Environmental > Aquatic > Marine > Wetlands > Sediment ...
TCCGATATGTTATTTAAAACCTTACTCATTAGTCATGTCCTGTCTTTCCAAAATACTATCCAGTACTTTTTTAACTGAAATTTCAGTTAAACACTTCCTGTGTTTACAATCTCTGGTTCCAGTCTCAAAACATGGTTGACAAGTTATTTGTTCTGAAATTATTTTTACTTTAGTGCCAACTGGAGCCCATCTTCTGTAATCTGAAGGTCCAAAAATAACAATAGTTTTAAGTCCTGTCAACGCAGCAACATGACTTATACCAGAATCATTACCAACGAAATATTTAGCATTTTCCAGAGCATTGAATACATCTTCAAGCTTGTCTACATTTAAAACATTTTCTTCTAATTCTTCACTTTTAATCAGTAGATCTTCATAATCTTTTTCCGCAGGACCTATCATCCATTTTACTAATTTTTTGTTTTGTCTCAATCTTTTAGCAAGAGATATGAAACAGTCAAAAGGCCAGTTTTTAAATGAACTTCCTGATCCTGGATGAATTATAATAGTAGATTTTAACTGCTTAAAACTATTATTGTTATAACATTTGTTTTTTTTATGCAATATTAATTCGTTGATAATGGGATTATTTATAATTAACTTTTTTTCTTTTAGGGCATTAATAATAAAATCAGCAACGTGTAAACTTAAATTTTTTGGAGGCCTTGGAGATAAACGATAAACTTTTAAGTTATATAATTTAAACTGTTTTTCCCAGTCTTTTGAAAAAGAGAATAAAATAATAAATTGATATTTAGATAGCCATTTTTTCACATTTATATTCACTGTTGATAAAAATACAGAAGATATCATCGAACAGTTAATATCATAAATATTTCTTATGTTTGGAATTTTTTTTATTATTGGAAAAATATGTTTTTGACAGCAGAAATCCAAAATATATTTACTTACTATACTTCTAACTCCTGGTATAGAGCATACTACATCACCAATTGCACCTGTATGAACAACCAGAATATTAGCAGGTGCAGGTATCATTTTTAGGTTCTAAATCATTAGGATCTGCTTTATCAGTAGCAAAATTCATTGTAATATTTAAATCTCCAGACTCATCTGCCTTAACTTTCATTTTAGGATATCTTTTTTTAAACACATGTAACATACTTTGATTATCTCGTAAAACAATAGCAGTGAAACCTTTGTATCCATTTTCAAGTGCAATATTTTCAAGAACTTCAAGTAAATATGATGCTACTCCCTGGCCTTGAAAATCTTCACGTACAACAAAAGCAACTTCCACATGATTTTCATCAGCCTCAGCATATGATCCGATACTCATAATTTCTTTACGGCCTTTATTTCTGACCAAACCTGTAATAGACATATTTCTGCGATAATCTACTGATGCCCAATGTTGTTGGGCCATTTCGTGAGAAAAGATTTTTATTCTTTGAAAAAATCGGTAGTAAACAGTTTCTTCCTTTAAAGAATAGAAAAAATTTCTATAAGCAAATTCATCAGAAGGCAAAATTGGACGAACTGCCATACTTTTTCCATTTTTTATTGTTTTGTGTGATTTATAACGTTCAAGGAATAACAGGTCTTCTTTGTGAGGCGGAATCTGATCTTTAAAAATATAGTGATGTTTTTTGGCTTTATCAATTAACTCATCACGAAATTTTGGGTGTGCTATTTGGGATAATTCCATTACACGTTGATATATACCTTTTCCATAAAGCTCAGCAATACCATATTCTGTTACAACAAAATTTACATCACCCCGCAAGGTTCCAACCCCTGCACCATCTCCTAAACTACTGACAATTCTTGAAACTTCACCTTTCTTAGCAGTTGATGGCAATGCAATAATTGAAAAACCATCTTTTGACATAGCAGCCCCTCTAATAAAATCAGCCTGGTCACCAATACCACTATAAAACATAAAATTTACAGAATCAGTACATATCTGACCTGTTAAATCAACTTCTAAGGCAGAACTAATGGAAACAAAATTATCATTTTTAGCAATAACATTTGGATCATTTACATAGTCAGAGGATCTAAAATAAAAAAGAGGGTTATTATGAACATAATCATATATTGCTTCTGTTCCACCACATAGGCTTGTCACAGTTTTTCCAGGGAGTAATGTTTTTTTGGCATTGGTAATAACTCCCTTTTTTAAAAGAGGAATCATGTCATCAGTTACCATTTGTGTATGAAGACCAAGATCATTTTTGTTCTCCAGACTTGAAAGAATATTATTTGGAAGGCTACCAAAACCGATCTGAAGAGTTGCTCCATCTTCAATAAGTTCTGAAACATAGAAACCAATTCGTCGTGCAACTTCAGGATCATGAACGGCTGGTGAAGCTGAAACAAGTGGTTCTTCAAAGGGTACCAGGTAATCAATTTGGTCCACATGGACAAAACTATCTCCCAGAGTTCTTGGCATTTTTGGATTTATTTGTGCAATAATCATTTTTGCTGATTGAATAGCAGGTAAAGTAACATCTACAGAAACACCAAGACTACAAAAGCCGAATCTACAAGGAGGGCTGACCTGAACCAGAGCAACATCTAATCCAATATGATTGTTTCTGAATAATTTGGGAATTTCGGAGAGGTAAGCAGGTATATAATCAATTTTTCCTTCGAAGGCTGCTTGACGCATACGAGCGCTTATAAAAAAAAGTTTTATAAAAAACCGACGCATAATACTATCATCATTAATATATTCACCCAATGTTGAAGATAACATCTGAAATATCATAATATCATACATGTTTTTATCATTAACAAGAGTATGAATAAGATGTTGCGGTTCCCCAGATCCTGTTCCTAAAAAAACACGGCTTCCGCGTTTTATTTCTGAGATAGCACTTTGCCCATCTTTTATTTTTTTTCCTGCATCTTTTATATTACCAAGATTAAAAGAGTCGGGCTTTGATTCTTTCTTCTTTCTTCTCATAATTTTTTCCAATTAATTTAAGTGATTTTATGTATTTTTAATATAATTTATCAGGTTCAATCAATTTGAGTGAACCCTGGTTGCTACACTAAAAAATCAAGCATTGAGAGGAGCTATACCAGTAACTACAATTATATTATTGTTTTTGTATATTTGCAACTAAGGAATCACAATTGGGAGAGATTTGCCTGAAGGTTTAACCATAGTTCATTGCGGTTCGCTGAATAATCTCAAAAAACTGCACTCCCAGTAGCACCTCTTGACTTTAAACAAGATTTTAAAAGAATCGGTCATGCAATGAATTCAGAAGGAGGTTCATAGAAATGACCTTGCAATTAAAAATATAGTTTTTTATATTGCAATCAATAAAAAAAAATTCCAATATTTAAACAAAAAGGAAAAGGTCATGCGATTAAACACTCAAAAGCTTATGATGGATACACATTTGGCAATCAAACCATCTATAATCCCTGCTCTGTCTTGCATTATTGTTCATTTCCAGATGCAGGCTCAAAAATCTTATTGGATCAATACAAGTGCAAATGGTCTGATTGGGCAATTAATTTTTCAAGAACATATGATAAAGATAAGTGATATTCAAGCACTTATCGATGGAAAATCTGTTTGGAAAAATATCAATGAAAACCTGGTGATGAAAGAATTGACAACCTTTCGTGATGCTGTATGGAATTTACTACTTTTTAGTGGTTATTTAACAATATCAGAAAAACGTCCAGATCCGGATAATCCTGATAACCACATTTGTTGTTTAAAAATTCCAAATATTGAAATTAGAAATTATTTTATATCTGAAATGAAAAAACTAAAAGCTACTCAAGATACGTTGATTGTATCTGAAAATCAAGCCATACAAAAGGTATTTATTTCTTATAATCATAAAGATATAGCTTTTGTAGAGCAATTAAAGCAGGATTTAGAAAAATCAAATATTCAATTGATTATCGATATTGACAGCATGAAATTTGGAGATGATAATTCCACGAACCTGTATTTCAGTCATTTTTTTATTTAGTCCATTAATTAGCCAACATATAGTAAACAGTTTCATTTTCTCCCAAAATCCGATATAATCAGAAGCAAAACATGAACATTAAGGAGTTAACATGCAATACCCTTTACCTGAAACCATCGGAAATCCAGAATTATTTGTTGGACGTGAAGAAGAGTTTGAATATTTAAATGAATGGCTGGGTAATATACCAAAAAGACTTTCCATCTCCACTGTTATTCTGGCCAGACGAAAAAGTGGTAAAACAGCGATATTAGAACGTGTGTTCAATCAATGCTGGTCTGATACAAGTTTGGGCATTATTCCATTTTTTATTGATTTGGTAGATCATGATATTTGGCTTCAAGAGTTTGCACTGAATTATTATCAAACATTTGCGTCTCACTATATTTCTTTTTTTGAAAGAAATGAAGACATGGTAAGAAAATTATTATCTTTTGATCAAATACGAAAGTATGCTGTTGATCATTCAGTTGAGTTGTTAATTGAAGATATAGACATGCTTCAAGAATATAAATTAGAGAAAAGAATTGATCCATTGTGGAAGATTGCCTGTTCTGCACCCCATCGTTTTGCATCGTTTTATAATCAAAGAATTCTTGTTATTATTGATGAGTTTCAATATTTTAGTAATCATTTCTATTTGGATTTTGAACGAAAAAATCATTACTATACAATGCCAGGAAGTTATCATAAATATGTAGAGTCAAAATATGCCCCTATGCTTGTTAGTGGTTCATATGTGAGTTGGATGTTAAAGCTTATGGAAAAATATCTGGAAGCCGGGCGCCTTGATCAATTTTACATATCACCCTATCTGAAAAAGGATGAAGGATTGCAGGCTGTCTATAAATATGCTGAACATCTCAACAAACCCATTACCAATAAAACCGCCAGTCAAATTAATACATTGTGTTGTTCAGATCCCTTTTTTATTTATTGTGTGATTAAAAACAGCAAAAAAAATATGTTACTCACTGAAAAAGATGTTGTTGAAACAGTTAACCATGAGCTAACCCACAGGCATTCAAGAATGGTAAAAACATGGGCAGAATATATCAATAAAACAATCAAAAAAATTAACGACAAATATGCCAAAGATATTTTGCTAAATCTTTGTAAACATAATGACAGAACCTGGACACCAGAAGAATTAAAAGATAAATTAAATATTGATCTGCCTGTAAAACAAATTCATGAACGTTTAGAACTAATTCTTGAGGCTGATCTTATTGAAGATGGTGGTTCTGATATTGAATACAAGGGCTTATCAGATGGAACTTTATATCTGGTTTTAAGACATCGGTTTGAAAAAGAAATTGAAAATCACAAACCTGATTTTAAAACTGATTTTTACAAACAAATCCAAGATCTTGAAAAAGATAAACAATCACTTCGTGGCAGACTCAACCATCTAATTGGAAAATTTGCGGAATATCAACTGGCCACTGATATGCGTACCCGCAAAAAATTTTCATTATCTGTCTATTTTGAAAACATCAATGATGTTAAACAATTGAATATCAAAGATGTTCGCCTAAATTTAAAATTCCAACGTCCTGATGGCAAAGGAATGGAAATAGACATTCGCGCAGAATCCGACTGCAAACGTATAGTTTTGATTGAGGTTAAAAAATGGACAAAAAAAGTTGGGGTTCAAGTGGTTCGTGATTTTTGGGAAAAAATTGAAATCTATGCCAAACAACATAAGAAGAATAAAATAATTCCTGCTATTTTATCTGTTGGGGGCTTTAGTGATCAGGCGAAAAAGTTTTGCCTGGAAAAGAAAATTGGTATGGCTAAGACGATTAATTATATTTAAAAATTTAGTATAAATTGCACATATGAAAGCTTGTGGTTACTTGTTCATCCTTATTGTCTGAACTCTGATTCGTCTGATGAATATGATGGACTATGATTAAGACACAACAATCTGTCAAGGGGAACAGCAATACAATTTCTGTTTAATTTAATGAACAATTGATTAATAAAAATATTGTTATTAAATAACAAACAATTTAGGAATCATAGTCTAATTTAAAACAAAATTTTTTGCAACTAAATGGGATTGCACCCGGCTTATATTCAAGTTTTAAAATTCCAAAAAAGTGTTAACTACTTTTGGGGGCTTATGAAGGATGCCAAATATTTATATTTCATGGAAATAACAAAACTAAGCAACACCTGTAATTTCAGTTGGAGCTGTCATATACTTAAAATAAATACTTCGATACCGATCATTTAAATCACTTTCTTTATAGTATTTTTCTACACGTTTGATAGCAGATTCATTCATTTGGGCTCTTAACTTATCATCTTTTAAAATTTTTATTATAGCTTGGGCAGTTTCATCAGGGTCAGAGACACGAGTAATAATGCCAGATGGGCCCAAGGCCTTGTCTTCTTTTGTTCTGCCAAGTAAGAGTTCATCACATGATCCAACATCTGATGCCACAGAAGGTACTCCTAAACAGGCTGCTTCCAGGATAACCAGAGGTTGTGCTTCGCTAATACTTGTCAATACTAATAAATCAAGTTTTGGATAATATTCCTGTACGTTTACACGACCTGTAAATATAATATTTTCATCTAAACCAAGCATTGAAATCAATTCAACACATTCACGATCATACTGAGGATCTTCATCACGAGGTCCCATTATATAAAACTTAACGCTCGGAATAGTTAATGATACTACTTTGCATGCACGAATAAAGGTTTTTACATCTTTTATAGGAACAACACGTCCAACAAAACCAACAATAAAAGGATCTCCAGGATTACGTTCTTTTCTAGGGAATTTCTGAAATCTTTTAATATTGATAGCATTTGGAATTATAAAAGTTTTTTTGGGGTCTGCTCCATATTCAATTTCAAGCTTCCGATTACCTTCGTAAAGTGTGTATATTTCATTTGATTTTTGATAGGTTAAACGCCCCAAAGACTCAAAAAAACTTACCCAAAGATTTTGGAAAAAACCAAGATTGGTTTCAACTTTGATCTTTTCACCTCCAGCAACATAAATCCATTCTGCCTGGGAAATTTCAATTTTTCGTTCTTTAGTATAGATTCCATGCTCTGTTAGCAATAAAGGTTTTTGATAAGTACATTTTGCAGTTGCACCTAGAAGTCCTGCATAACCTGTGGAAACTGTATGATAAACCTTTGCCAGTGGTATCCTGGCAGATAGCAACTTCATAACTGGTAAATGAATAAAACGAAAGGTCCAAAAATAATCAATAAAAGACTCTTTATTGACCTCAGCTTTATAAAAATCTAAAAGTAAATTCCAGGCATCTCTACCATAAACAAGGTCATGAGCAGTAAATCTATTTTTTTTCTCTCCCTGGAACATGGGCAATATCTTTTCAAAATCTGAGAAATCCCCACTAAACAATTTTTGATGATATTTTTTTAATATTTTTAAATTTTTCCGATGACTTTTTTTCTTATGTTTAGTTCGATCTCCAATATTATAATCATGCAAGTACACTACTTTTAAATCATGAAAATTATCTGGAACATCATATTTTACTTCCCATTTTTCCTTTTCAGTTGGAAGAATACAGATGCCAGTAAAAGATATCTCTGGTAAAGCACTTATAAGATTATGTACCCATGACGAAACTCCTCCTGCAACAAAAGGATAAGTTCCTTCGAGCATAAGGCAGACATCATAAACCTTTTCTTCTTTATTATCTTCTTCTTCATCCAGTTCAACAAGTTCGATAATTTCTTCAACTAAAGAATCATCGTTTTTTTTAATTTCTTGAACTTCCTGGGCATCAGAACTATCATCAAGCTTTTCTTGGGATTGTTGCTCTTGTTGTGTTTTTAATAATTCTTGCAATTATTTATCTCCCAGCCTTCTTTTGATAAATTAATAATTATTGCGCCATCAATATCAGTTCTTTTAACAATACAGTCAGATTGCAAATATCGCGCTATAACTTTTGGATTGGGTAAATTATTTTTATAATCCTTTCTTGTTGAAATTATTACTAACTCAGGCTTAACACAATTAATAAATTCTTTTGTGCTTGATGTTCGACTTCCATGATGAGGACAAAGAAGTATATCACTTTTTAATGAATCACATGAATTTTGAACCAAAAAACTTTCAGCTTCATACTCAATATCACCAGTAAATAAAAATTTATTATCTTTATATTTCAATTGTACCACAAGAGAGTTATTGTTAGTATCATCATAAAATAGTTTGGATGAGTTATTGAGTTTTGGAGGGTTAAAAAATGTAAAATCAACATTACTCAAACTTTCTTTGCAGTTTGCATGAATTATTTTGTTATGAATCCTTTTTTGATTTATGATTTCAATCCATTCCTTAAATAATTCTGTTTTTTTCTTATCTCCATTTGACCAGACTGATTTAACATAAAAATGTTTTGCTACAAATAAAAACCCTTGCAAATGATCTCGATCTGGATGAGTTAAAATTAATGTATTAACTGATTTAATTTTATTTCGCCATAAATAAGGGGCTACAACATGTTTACCAATATCAAAAGAAGATGACATACCACCTCCATCAATCATTAAGCAATCACCTCCTGGCAATTCTACAAGTACTGCATTCCCCTTATGGACATCAAGAATTGTTACTCGTACATCTCTTTGAAAGAATCTTTGGTTAACCCAATAAAATGTATCAAACATTATAAATAAAAGAATAATGATCCATAAATATTTTTTATACCTGCTGTAACCAGTTAAAATTAATATTACCAGACAATACCAGCAAAAAATTTCAAAACATGACAAATGACAATATATTTCAAAAGGTTCTGAATAATTTGATATACATTTAAGCATTGCAATTAATTGATCAGCAAAAAAACCACTTAATGAAATCAATTTATTTGCAAATGGCTCACAAATATAGATCATAAGAATGCTAAAAAATAAAAAGGGAAGGATACAAAGCCCAACAATAGGAATGGCAAACAAATTTGTAAATAATCCCATCCATGATGTATGATAAAAATAATGCATTGAAAGAGGTGCTGTTGCAATGATTCCAAATAAAGAACAGACAAATAATTGACCAACATAATTTAGAACCGAATAGTTGCTGATATCTTTAATTATTTCAGATAATTTTTTAAAGCCTAAAATGATTATAAAGACTGCAATAAATGACATTTGAAACGAAATACTTGTTAAAGATCGAACATCCCAGGAAAGAATCAAAAATGCTGCAAAACAGAGTGTATTTAATGACTGTTGCTCTCTATAAATTATTTGAGAAAGCAAAAAAACACTTATCATTATAAATGCACGCTGGGTAGCTGGAGACATTCCAGAAATTAAAAAATAAACTGCCATAAGAACAAATGATAAAATAGCTGCAAAATAATCAGTTAGTCCATATAGACAAAGGTTTTCACTACGTCGAAAAAGCCATCTGAAAAAAACAAATGCAGTAATGGCAATCATACCCATATGAAGCCCAGAAATTGCCAGTAAATGTACTATACCTGTTGAGATAAAAATATCATTTATTTCCTGGGACAACTGATTACGTTTTCCTAAAATTATTGCATGTAAAAAACCAGAAGATTCATTTGACGTATTGTTAGTTATCATTTGAGATATTTTTTTACAAAAATTATCAGTTAATTTTTCAATAATATTGCACTCTGAATAAAAATCTAGAATTTGAATTTGCTTATTTTTTGCATAGGCATAGGCATCAATATTTTTGTGAAAATTCATGTAATATTTGTAATCAAAACCTCCTGGATTTTTAAAATTGTTAAAATTTAAGAGCCTGGAGGTAAATTTTATGCATAGTCCTTTTTTTAAATGCTCATGCTTTCCCCATATGCTTAAACGAATTTTACCATAAACATTATGTGAGTTTTCACCCTTTTGTAAATTAGTAACATTAATAATTACATAAGTTTTTGGATATCGATATGAAGGATTATCTGAAACTGTTCCTGAAATTTTCCATTTTTGTAAACCAATATAATGACTTATATGATTTGCTGGTTTTTCAAACCATCTTTGATGAGCAATTATTGAGATTGCAATCATAAAAATAAGTAAGAAGAAAGCTGGATATTTTTTTGAGATAATTAAAGGTTTGTACATTTTAGTTGGTATTTGATATATAAATAATAGTGAATATAATTTTTTTTATTTATTCATCTATGACATACATGCTTATAAATTAAAAGATCATTATTAATTGATAAAGTATTTTTTAATTTCTATGGATGTCATCATTTACTATTATAACAGGTTGTGTTATATTAAATATAAGGAATCACAATTTAATAATTATAGGTGATTTATGAACAAAAGTGAAACTTTTAGAATGCCATCAAAAAGTTGGCAAAAAATTTACGTACCTATGGGCGTAATTACTTTTTTTTTCGCATTCACCTTTTTTTGGTATTTTATACAAAAATGGAGATTTATTGATTTTTGGAGTTTTCATTGGAATCTTTCTTTAATAAGTATAATTGGTTGTATGAGTGCCAGCTATGGATTAGTTAGAATTGGACAAAATAGTTTTTTACAGCGATTTTTTTTGTTTGGATTTGGTATTGCGAGCTTTGCTTTTAGTACTTTTTTATACATTTCATGGGGTGTAACACAAATATTAGGGATAGTTTCTATATATCAATATTTAGGTTACGTAGCTATTTATATATTATTTACAGCTTCTGGAATAATTGCATTTATTAATATTTCAAACGATTATTTACGATATCCATCTTATTTTATTGGGATTGTCAATATAGTGTATATAGGATTGCTAATAACAAAATATATTTTTAAAATAATTCCCTATAATTGGATTTTTTTTATTGATAGTCATATTATGAAAAAAAGTACATTATCAGTTGCTGATTCATATACCTGGTATATTTTCATTGGAGAAGTTATAATTTTATTAGTTGGCGAAATTGTTTTTTGGGCATTATTATTTAATGGTCTTGGAGATCCTTTTGAAGATAATCTTTAAATATATTATAAGGATTTAATATGGAATGGGAAGAATCTATTGATGTCATAGAAGACACTGATACTGATTCAGATGAAGAAATTATCGAACCACCAATGTATAAAGTGATCATGTATAATGATCATTACACAACAATGGAGTTTGTTGTGTATGTACTTGAAAAAATATTTCATAAAAGCTTAAAAGAAGCTGTTCGTATTATGCTGAATATTCACAATAAAGGTTCGGGAATTTGTGGAGTATATCCAGCTGAGGTGGCAGAAACAAAAATTCAAACTGTTCACCAAATGGCTCGCGATAATGAATTTCCATTGAAATGTGGAATGGAGGAAGAATGAGCATGATTAACAAAGAACTTGAATTAACTCTGGGGGTTGCGGTTAAAATTGCCCGTGAACTTCAACATGAATATGTTTGTGTAGAGCATTTGCTATATGCTATCTTGCATGATCATAATGGAGCCAGTATTGTTCAAAGCTGTGGTGGCAATGTCCAAAATATTATTAACAATTTACATCTTTATTTTAGAAATAATATTGAACGTCTTCCATCAAATAAGGATTATGCTGTTCAGCAAAGCATTGGATTTCATAGAGTTATGCAACGTGCCATACAACAGGCCAGATCTTCAGCTCGCCATGAAGTAGCGGTTGGAGATATACTGGCTGCTATTTTTAAGGAGCCAGATTCTCATGCTGCATATTTTTTAAAAAAAGAAAAATTAAGTCGTCTGGATATTATAGAATATATTTCCCATGGAGAAATGGAACCAGAAGGAAATGAAAACATTGTTAAAGAAAATGATCAGAAAACCAGTAAAGCTAAAAAAGATAAGAAACAGGCTGACCCCTTAAAAACTTACACAACCTTTTTAAACAAACGTGCAGAAGAAGGCAAAATAGATCCTTTAATTGGTAGAAAAATTGAGATGGATAGAACACTTCAAATTTTATGTCGTCGTAGAAAGAATAATCCCATTTATGTAGGAGATCCAGGCGTTGGTAAAACTGCTATGGCTGAAGGTCTTGCTCTTAGAATTTTTGAAGAAAAAGTTCCTGAAATTCTTGCAAATACTGAAATATATTCTTTAGACATGGGTTCACTAATGGCAGGTACCAAGTATCGTGGTGAATTTGAAAAACGATTAAAAGCTGTAATTGATGAAATTATAAAAAAAGAAAATGCTATTTTGTTTATTGATGAAATTCATACGATTGTGGGTGCTGGTGCAACAAGCGGTGGCTCATTGGATGCTTCAAATATTCTAAAACCAGTGCTTGCTAATGGAGACATGCGTTGTATTGGTTCTTCAACATATGAAGAGTACAAAAATCATTTTTCAAAGGATAGAGCTTTATCCCGAAGGTTTGAAAAAGTAGAAATATCTGAACCTTCCATAATAGAGTCAATAAAAATATTAAAAGGTCTGAAATCAAGATATGAAAAACATCATAATATTAAATATACTGAAAAGGCTCTTCAATCTGCTGTAGAATTATCAGCGAAACATATTAATGATCGTTTTTTGCCAGACAAAGCCATTGATGTCATTGATGAAGCTGGAGCATTAATCAGGCTTTCAAGCAAAGGAAATAGAAAAAAAATTCAGCCCAAAGATATTGAAAAAGTTGTTTCAAAAATAGCAAAAATTCCATCTCATAATGTGACAACTTCTGACAAATCTCTCCTTGAAACCCTTGAAGATCGTTTGAAAAAGCTTGTATTTGGCCAGGATAACGCAATCTTTTCTTTAGTAAACAGTATTAAGAGATCAAGAGCTGGCTTAAAAGAACCCAGTAAACCTATTGGTTCTTTTTTATTTACTGGGCCTACAGGTGTTGGAAAAACTGAGCTTGCAAGATGTCTTGCAGAAATGATGGGAGTTAAATTTTTACGATTTGATATGAGCGAATATATGGAAAAACATGCAGTTGCAAGATTAATTGGTGCACCTCCAGGATATGTTGGGTTTGAACAGGGTGGACTCTTATCTGAAGGCATACGAAAAACCCCATATTGTGTACTATTAATGGATGAAATGGAAAAAGCTCATGCAGATATCTTTAATATTTTACTTCAAGTTATGGATTATGCCACTCTTACAGATAATAATGGTAAAAAAGCTGATTTTCGTAATGTTGTCATAATTATGACATCTAATGCAGGAGCACAAGAAATGAGCACCCGCACAATAGGTTTTGCTGATGGCAGTAAAGACACAACCCATAAAAGTAAAAAAGCAATTGAAAAAATGTTCAGTCCAGAGTTTAGAAATCGTCTGGATGAGACAATTGGTTTTGAAGCTCTTAGTATTGAAGTTATGGAATTAATTGTAGACAAAGCATTAAACTCATTAAATGCTCAACTTTTATCAAAAAAGGTATTAATTCAACTCACAGATAATTCAAGACGATGGTTAGCTGAAAAAGGTTATGAACCAACTTATGGAGCAAGACCTCTTAATCGATTAATTCAAAAAGAAATAAAAGATAAGCTTACTGATGAAATTCTATTTGGAAAACTGGCAAAAGGCGGAAATGTTACTGTTGATCTGGAGTCAGATCCTGATGATGAAAAGCAAAAAAAATGTGTTTTAACAGTTCATGAATATTAATAAACTACTATTATATATAATTAATAAGTATGAGAAGAATATATTCATTAGATAAAGAGAATTTAGGGTTTCCAGATCCCCATTATGCTGAAACAGATGGATTAATAGCCTTTGGCGGTGATCTCAGCCCTGAAAGATTACTTTCTGCTTATTCACAAGGTATTTTTCCCTGGTATTCCCCTGGAGATCCTATATTATGGTGGTCCCCAGACCCACGCCTTGTATTATTCCCAGAAAAACTTCACATTTCAAAAAGTCTTAAAAAAGAAATTCGAAAAAAAAAGTATTTCATTACAATGGATCAGGCATTTAATGATGTTATACATGAATGTGCTCAAATAAGAAAACAAAATGGAGAAGAAACCTGGATTACAGAAGCCATGACACAGGCATATATGAAATTGCACCAACTTGGTTTTGCTCATTCTGTAGAAACATGGTTAGATAATAGCCTGGTCGGAGGCTTATATGGCATATCACTGGGACGTTCCTTTTTTGGAGAATCCATGTTTTCCAAAAAAAGCAATACTTCAAAAATTGCCCTTGTTGCATTAGTTCAATTCTTAAAATATTTTGATTTTGATATTATAGACTGTCAGGTATCAACAAATCATTTAATTAGCATGGGTGCTGAAAATATCCCACGATACTCTTTCTTAAAATTGTTAGATAAAAGCCTTATGCATAAAACTCTATGTGGACGTTGGAAGTATTGCTAAGATTTGGAATTTTCC
>Ga0272440_1002492_pt1 | contig 14304 bp, 16 predicted proteins | sample SSMMMBAug17_FD_192440 | JGI IMG/M metagenome (GOLD analysis project Ga0272440, IMG submission 192440) | Marine sediment archaeal communities from Little Sippewissett salt marsh, Falmouth, MA, United States - SSM-MMB-Aug17 | ecosystem: Environmental > Aquatic > Marine > Wetlands > Sediment ...
ATCTCTAATTGCTTGAAAAATTTCTTCTTTTGAAATTCCAAATTCTTTAGTAGCTGACTTATCACTTAAGGTTCCACCTTTTTGCGTCCATTCGCCTTCAATCATATTGCAATCTCTTCTTGTAAGTAAGATTAAAGAAAAAGTTCTAATCTATAATAAAATATCAAGAGCTGAATGAATTTTCGTGTTAGTGCCTCAAAAAAATTATTATATTAAAATGCAAAATTTTTCGTGTTTGGTCAAGAATGAAATACAATGTTTTTTAAAACTGACATATGTCAAAAATAAAACCCAGATCAATCCGAAAAATATGCAAGTTATTGCAACAAAGTTTTTTTCAAAGAAAAATACCCTGGCACCAGGTTTTACATAAATATTAAATGGCGTAACCTGAGAATAAGAGATTGTATTGACTTTGTATGTAATTAGAACGTACCCAATATGTGTCGTAGCGGGTAATGCGTCCTTTTTTGAAATGCAATAATCCATATCAGCAGATTGGCCCTTTTGTAAAAACATAAGCTTTGTATTGTTTTCACATACAAAAGCGTTTGGTATAATTAATTGTACAGAAATATATTTATCCAAATTATCCTCGTTGGCAATTTTTACATTGATGGAATTTTGTGCTGATAATTCAACATCCGACACACCAACAGCCAGCCTGCTTGTTAACTTTTGGCTGCGAATATGAATGGGAGAACACCGCAGAGAATAAAAAGGATATAAATTCATATCGTGAAATTGAATTTCAACAATCAATGGATAGTCCCCTTCAATATTTTTTTGTAAATCAAATACCATTGAAATCGTCTCACTACAACCCGAACTGAGGAAATGAATCAGGTCTGATTCTTTTAATTCTCCCAAAAATCGAATGCGCGAAACAATGTCATACGCTGCTGTGTTCCCTTTGTTTTTAATTATTAAACGTACATCAATTTTATCTTGCCTGGTGATAACTGATAAATGAGATTGAATATTTATCGTTTCAGCATATGGTTGTTTAACATTGATGATCAAACACGCTGTGATTAATATCAGAAAGCACATTCCAGATTGATTAATTGTTTTTTTGCAATAAAACATATTCCAAAACATTCTGTTTCAAATATTTGGGTTTATCAGGGATCGCATCCAAAACAATTGAATCATCTTTATACCATTGCCAGATGGCATCGACAACAGATTTATACTTATCAGGTTGTTGATCTAAAACATTTCTGAACTTTTTTTGAAAAATATCAATGGCCTGAGCCCTTGTATTGGGTATTACATTCTTGTTTTGTGATATATGTTCGTCATTCAAAAGTTGGCTTCTCCACACCCAATATCGTGCCGCATCAAATACAATAAAATTATTTTTTGGCGCCAGATAACAAGCAATTTCATAACAGATATCGGCTCGGGATAAACTGGTACGCATATATGTGACAGCATCCTTATCTTGCTTATTGTACAATTTTGCCATTTGAAACCACAGGTCAGCATTATATTTATTATTTCTTAAAGTTCTAATCCTTTCTAACTCAGTTAATGTCTGAAACTGATGCACTTTATTTGTGTCTGGAGAAAGAATCAGTTGAATAATACCGATAAAGAGCAGAAACAAAATTAATCCGGCGGAAGTCAATGCATACCATGATTTGCGTTTAATAGCGATATTTCGATAAAAAAAAGCTTGTCTTGATGAGTGATGTCCAGCATGCAGGACTAAAAAACCACATGCTGCAAACGCTGATACTGCTGGCATGACAATATATGGATTTCCAAAACTATATCCTATACCAAAAAGACCGGTTGCAATCAAGGCCATCATAATGCCCAAGCCCCATCCAACATTAAATAAACTCTGTCGATTATGCCACATGTTGTTCATTCGGATTAAAAAAACTACAATGGCAGAAATCCAAAAACTCATGCCCATCATACCATATTCGGCTAAAAATTTTATCCATGCGCTGATATGAAAGAATTGATCATTCATTTCAATATTTGAATATCTCGGCCATACTACAGGTAATGCACCTGGACCAACTCCGGTCAGATAGTAATCGTTGAAAATATCAAGTAAAAATGGGTTCATTGACTCTGATGTTGAAACTGCATTGGAAATCAAAGCATAAACACCCAGTGCCAAACCGGCCATAGCCCAGATAAAAAATTGCGAACGTAATTTTGGCTTACCTGTCAATAACATTCCACCCAATAACAGTGTAATACTTAAACCGAGCATTTTTAATCCAAATGGTCTGGCAAATAATAAAAATCCAATAAGAAATAGAAAGACCAATGCCATTCTTGTCAATATGGCCTGTTCTCCCTTGATCAAATTTTGAAGTGATACTTTCAGACTGTATGAAAATGTTTTAAAAACCGGTTTTCTGGTCTTTTTGTATAAAGTCAAAATGACACCAAGACTCAAGGGGATAATCATATTCAGAAACAACGCCATATGATGATTGACAGATAAAAATGACTTTGTTTCAGACCAGTCATAAAAAAATAGACATCCTGCCAGAGTGCCCGCGATCAAGCTCCCAAGCAAAGAATAGATAAGAACATTTAATTGAAATCGGGTTTTGACTGTGTGAATAATCAGGAAAAAAATTAACAAGCACGCTATACCATGTATGGATAGTTGTATACTTTGTTGCGGCCAATGTGAAATATGACTCCATCCATAACCAGGATCAAATATCCAGCTTGCTTGCGTTGCAATCCACTTTGTATCCAAAAAAAGTTTTGATGCCAGTAATCGCAGTGCATGTGCAGGTAATGGAAGGCATAATAGAACTAACAGGCATGGAATCAACACAATAAAACCATCAAAATAGGTTTCGATAATTATAATTTTTTCGTTGGTGCGACCAATAAACTGATATACAAGCCAGCAGCCGAAAAGACAAAAAATCCAGATATCCAGATATTTCATTTTTGTATGACAAAACCAGGGATACAACGTGAATATAATAACCAATGGTAAGCCCAGGGCTGTTAACAATACCAACAACGTCTTTGAATTCTGTTGAGATGGATATCTCTGGCTTGATTTGTTATACTTTTGTTGCATTAATAACCTTGCTATGAAGATAATGAATTGGAATATGATATCCCATCCGCTGAGACACGAAGACAGTCACCTCTGGAAATAAATCCACAAAAGCCATCTTTGAGAGAACGATTCTGCCATGTATCAAAATCTTGCACAACATTATCCTGATAATGCCACAAATATGTTTTGGCTTTTATTTGGGGGGCCAAGGTTATATTGTCAAGATAATGGGCATGGACACTGCTTTTAAACGCTGAGGTTTCACAGTCATGTATGACAGTATTGGCTTGATTATAAGAATCCAGAAGCATATCAGGTACAAACTGGGTATCGCCGGTTAAAAATAATTTATAATCCAAAGACCTGTCATGAATCATCAATCCATAAGTATATACAATTTTATTACCATCATGAATATGCTGGGTGGGAATCAGCCTAAAATGGATATTTTGCCAGTCAAAACAAGCCTTTGATGATGGAATTGATATGACATTGAAATAATCCGCTAATACGAGTGATTTTTCCTGGACTGATGATAACCCTGCCTTTAAAGCATTGTTCCATAATGTTTGAACGAGACTTTCATGAATATAAAGTTTAAGAGGCGGGCAATTGGGGGTAAAATATGTAAACAATGCAATAAACTCCATCCCGCCAATGTGATCGTTATGTAAATGACTGATATAAATGGCATCAACATCCTGTATACAATGCCCTGCATCCTTCAATGAAAAACGTATATCACCACCAGCATCCACAAGCAATAGGTTGTTATTTTTTTTGATAAGCAAATTGCTTTGATAATTTTGAAAACAAAAAGCTGAACCAGTTCCCAAAAATTGTATTTCCATTTTAACCTCTTATTATCATGCGTTATTATGACCGGTGTCCAAACGATTTATTACTGATGCTACATAACCAGCACCAAATCCATTGTCAATATTGACCACAGCGACATTAGATGCACAAGAATTAAGCATTCCTAGCAAAGCAGCCACGCCATTTAAGCTCAATCCATAACCAACGCTAGTTGGTACAGCAATTACAGGCCTGCAAACGAGTCCTGCAACGACACTGGGTAACGCACCTTCCATGCCTGCCACCACAATCAACACCGAGGCTGCATTTATTAAGTCCTGGTGTCCAAGTAAGCGGTGAATTCCTGCAACACCAACATCATAGATGGATTCAACATTATTTCCCATATATTTTGCAGTTAGATATGCTTCACGTGCAACAGGAATGTCCGATGTTCCCGCAGAGATTACAAGTATGGTCCCGCGCCCCAAATTTTCTATTGTATTAGAATGCCAGATTAAGAATCGGGCATCATCATAATATTTTGCTGCAGGAAAAATAGAAAGAATCGTTGTCGCTTTTTCAGGAGATAATCGTGTAACCATGACCGGACTTCCCTGCTTTTCTATGGCTTGCATGATACCAATAGTTTGTTCAACAGTTTTTCCTTCACCATATATAACTTCTGCAAATCCTTTTCTTATGGTCCGATGATGATCTACATGCGCAAAAGACAAATCTTCATATGAAAAATGCTTTAATTTGGCAAGCGCCGAATCTACTGATGACTGGCCAGTGGCCACAGATGTTAATAATTCTTTTAGGTGTTTTTCATCCATTTAAATCCTGATTTGATAGCGTTCAAACGCTATTTGGTATGGCGTTTGTTCTAATTTAAAATTTTTATTACATTAAAGTGCAATTCATTTTTTTGCAAATAAAAATTTAACTCGAATGAATTTGTTCTTGTCTTAAACGCAACTATTGTTATTTTTCGATACTTTCAAATTGTATAACAATATATTAATTTTATTATTAATTTTATATGAATATTTTTTTGATCTATTGTGTAAAAGTAGATAATTTGAATAAATAAGATTGACGCAAAAATTATGCTTTGTGATAGAGATGATATAATAATATGAATAGACGTACTGGTTTGACCTGTCAGAGGGATATTCATATTTAAATGTTTTTAAAAAAAGATTTCGTGCGTATGAAGTCAGAAGTCAATTATCAATCAATTGCCAAATAGTAAAATGACCATCGCACCCATAACCATGAATACTGCTCCTATTCCGCGAACGAACAAGTTTTCTTCCTTAAAAAACAAACCCGCATACACAATACTAATTATTATATTCATACGTTTTACAGACACAAAATATGCGACTTTTGCAATGGATACCCCCAGGCAATGAGACAAAATTTCACCATACATTGCAAATCCAGCAATTATTCCCAGCGGATATCTTTTCAAAAGCAGATTGATTCGAATATTTCCGCTACATATTAATATAATTGTCATCAACCCATTAAATAAAATAAAAAAATGCATCCCCATATAAACTGGTGAGGAAAATAATATCGCCTTTTTTCCAAACACTGCTCCAAAACCATAGCAAAAAGCTGCTATCAACATGATCATTGACCCGAAATTTTTGAACATGCTGGATATGGTGGTGAATATACGTCGATCTTTCATGTCGATATGAAGCACATACGCACCCACGACTATGGCCATAATACCTGCAATACCCCATAAATTCAGGCTTTCATTTAAAAACACAGCCCCTGTAATCATAACAAAAGCAGGGGTGAATGCTAAAAAAGGCATGGTCAATGATAATGGTGAAATATGGATGGCAATCATTTGGCAAAAAAAGCCAACTACTTGAAAGGGTAGGAGTTGGGCAAGGCTATACCAGTATTCTAGCTGAAACTCAGGTTTTGGAATAAATAGATAGGTTATGAATAATGGGAGTATACTAAAAAATAAAGGACAGCATGCCAACTCAAAGTGGGAGAGATCTGAAAAATGCTTTTTTAGCCATGCAGATAAACTTGCTGAAAAAAATGCTGTGGTTATTGATAAGATGAACCAGTTCATATAGGTTCTTTTAATACCAGTTGCAAATCAAATTCTTGTACACGCAGGATTTCCATTTTCAAAAAATGTTCGATTGGAATTTTTGTACTGTAGAGACGAAGCAAGCTACGTCTCTACACGACCTTATTTTGTTGATCAAGATCAAATGAGTATGATATTTTCCGAGCTTTCCTTTGCAGTATTTTCACTTTTTCGGCAAAGACCTTAAATCAAAGATTTTGTAATAAAATCAAGGGGGAGTTGGTAATCATAGCTTGCAATGACAGTATTATCCGATGTACGTATCATGCGAACAGAAATAAACACCACATATTTTGATACAGCGTATGTCCCGACCAACACAGCGTTAGCATGATGTTTTTCGCCAATATTTTGCAATTCTCTGGATAATAAAAACTCGCCTTCATTTTTTTTAATAAATACCGAATCCTGACGAAGTTTCATTTCAACAATTTTAAATCCATGTTGTGCCATGCGTCCTAACATTTGCTCAGAAATAACACGTCCCAGAGAGCAAGTTTCAGCCAGGTTGTTAATATTAACCAGGCTTGCAGCAATGATTGCGCCATTGGTATCAAAATCACGTTTTTTCATGATTTCAGCAAGAATATCAGTTGCTTCATAACTGGTTCGGATAATTTTTGAATAGGGTTCCTGATCTATATTAACCTGTACAGGTTTATTAAGACAACCCATTGTCAGCATGAGTATAAAACTTACAATCATGCCAAAACCTAATTGATTGAAAAATAACTTACAAGTTTGTCTATTGACCGACAACCTGAAACTGTTTTCCCTTGTTTGCTTTTTGAAAAGCATCTGTATCATAATGCCACCCGTCTGATTTGTTAATATAATAGATATCTGAACGATGAACAATAAATGCGTCATTGTGTTTCAACGCCAGTGAAATAATGACCTCTTCATTGGAAATCCCTCCGGCTGTAGAACTTCGGATACCATCAGCAATCATACCAATTGGAAAAGCCAGATCCCAAAGATCTTTTGAATCAACGCTTCTGGAAACAGTTATTCCCAGGCCTACAGCAGAATATAACAAAGGGGGATTTCTTATGTCGCGTTTAGAATGCTGTAGGATTCGCGCTTCATATTCAAGATGTAAGGCATCATTTTCATGCGGCGAAACAGCCACACCCTTTTGAACCAACCGCGATGTTACCAACGAATGAAAAATTGTTCCAAAAGGGGTCTGTTCAACTGGCTTTACAAATACAGGCATATTTCTAACATTGCTATTATTATTGCGTGCAATTTTAATCTGCTCTGCGACATCTGTAGCCAGGATGTCCCAGTGCTGTGCAGCCTGCATTTTTTCCTGTTTTGCAAATGGGTAAGTTACCGGATAGGGCACCTGCGTACATGCAGATATCCATAACAATAGGCTCACGAAACAACATCGCCTGATCACTGTGTTTTTCATTGTGTTAATCCTCTACTGCTTGTTGGCAATAGTTTGAAATAAATTGCCAATTTTATCCGCATTACGTTGCAACAGTCCCATGGAGGAGGGCGCCTTTGCTCCCTTGCCATAGAAAAAAATTAAATCTTTGCTTTGCTTTGGATGGACAACCTCTGTGGTTTTTGCATACCATAATGGCGTGATTTCTGTATCTGATACCATAATTATTTTCGCCTGCTCATCCACCCTGGATGCCATGGTATCTGATCCTTCAAAGTAATAGGTTAAATCACCGGAAATAATTATATCATATTGTTTCATTCGTGCAATATTAATTAAGTGATGTTCTGCGAAATCGGTTATTTCTAATTCTGTAGTTACACGATTAAATATTCCTTTACTGCGTAATGACTGTGCAACATATTGTGCTGCAATTTGCCCCATCCCTTTTGCATAATCTGGTTCAGTAAATGAAAATACGCCCACATGATACTGATGAAAAAAATGATGAACCGGCAACTGCATGTGAGTCGACAATGCAAAATATGATTCTGGCAATCCTGCAGGTCGCAATGTTACGTGACGCTGATAGGTACATCCGGCAAAATATCCAATAATCAAATATATACATAATGTGAAGCGAATCAATAATTTCATCTGTTGTTACCTCCAATTTGTTAACGATTTTCAAGTTCTATGCCATTTTATAGGCCTTTGACAGTTGTCTGATTGGTGATCTGGTTGGGCAATTTTTTCCTATCTGCCTTACCAGATTCACTTAGCCTGGGATATTTTTTTGGGAACTCCCGAAAATATAACAGCTCTGCCAAAAGGAAAGAAAGAAATTTCTTGATAATCCCATGCATAAACAGATTGCCATTCATCAACCATCTCAAAAAGCTCCTCTTTTGAATGAATCCGACAAGAACTGATGAATCCATCCCATAAGCCTAAAACAGGAATCACTGGAATCGCAAAGGAAAAAAATAATTTCAAGGCACGATCTTTTTGCGTAATAAAAGGATTTATCAGATAGCTGACCGCTAAATAAGGTATAATGGAAAAATATTTTAGTACGCTTCGTGGAAAAGATTCAATAATAAAAATACCGCGACTTTTTTTCACACAATCCTTGAGAATATCTTTTGCCACTTCCGGTGGAAAATGATGAAATGCATTAATTATCGTTCGTGCGGCTTGATCATATTCTTTTTTAACGTTGGTGGCATCAACCGGTTCTGTGATAACCTGTATTTGCTCTGAAAACTGTTTTGCAACGTTGTTCATGGAATGTATCTTAGGGAATAAATCTGATAACACAAATTTGAATTGTGTATTGCCTTGACTGAGTAGGGCCTCAATAAATAATGCAGCAGGTTCACCCGAACCACTACATAAATCCAAAAATGTGGTCGTATCCACCTTTCTTGCAAATTGGACAAATGCTTGAATTGAATTGTTAAAGTACTTGCTCCATCGAATACCTTTTCCTAAAATTTCAACGATACCATCGCGAATAAATTCCGGACATTCATTTCTCTCATTGAACTCGAATGCTTGGATACGATTCATGAATGTAACTCCTATAAAACATAAGACATCTCAGAACATTCCTGATCAATTTTTCTATACATACATATCAACATAAGATCCGATATGCCCCAAATGAAACAAAATTGTTCGACACTGCCCATCATACATGGGCTCTTCTTTTTCAAAGGAATCAATTCCGCCAAATGCATGGGATGTGGCCTGTTTATGAATTCGGCGATACCGGCCGCGTTGTTTGTAACGAACAAATCGATCTTTCGTACGCGTCGGCATGACCTGTACAGCACGATTTGTAATCGGGCTTATGGCGCGGGTTTCAACGAGCATATTGCCTTATTTTTTTTTCAATTTCAGATTGAAAGTCAATCATTATTGTCGTTAGCGCTTTATTCCAACCCTGTACCAATGATTGTGTGTTATGTTTGTCTATTGCCACTTTTTTTGCATAATTTTTTTGAAAAATCAACTGATAATTCAAGCCGCTATCCTTTATCAAAAAAAACTGAATGCAAAGAATTGCGAAAGGCCTGTCAATATCTGAATAATCACCATGCAGGTGAGTAACAGCACCTTCTAAAATATAATCTTCTTTAAAATGACCCGGGGAACAAGTTACGCGTTCAAACATTCCACTTGATGCCAACCATTTACGTATCAATTCTGCAAGCATATCATCTGGTGATACCAAAAATTCATTGTAAAAATCTGTATCATATGTGTTTTTGCTTTTTTTGTAAATAAACCCTTTTCCAGTATAAGGGGGCGACATTCGAATTTTTGCAACTCTTAAAATCCCATTTTTTTTTTGATTCTTGAGCGTCGATTCTTGTTCGATATCTAACAAATAATATTTTTTTTCTGGATAAATACTTTGTGTGTTCAAACATGATGGTATGAACATAAGAACGACCATAAAAATTATTTGTTTCATTTTAATGCCTTTAAATAATCCATTTTTTATTTCCCCGGTCTCGAATGCGTAGGTGGTGCGCCAAACAAAAATTGTGAGGGGTACTTTTTTGCATTTTCAGTCAGTTCTTTTAAGTTTTCTGTAATAAGCCGGACATTATCAATCGTTTTTTCAATATCATCCTGCTGAACAAATAACAACGAATCCAAGCGCCTAAGGGTTCGTTGGAATTGAATGGATGATTCTGGCAAGTCATTGGAAAAAGAGCGAATTTTGTTTGATGCCTGATTCAATTCCTTGGCAGCCTTTGTCAGACTGGACAGTAATCCGGCAATTGGTTTTTCAGCGCTTTCAGTAATTCTACTGGCTGAAGTCATCATTTTCTGGGTTTCATTGATAATGGCGTGAATGTCATCGTTGTTAAGAATCATCTGTAAGTGTTGATTGGTCTGTCTTATCTCTTGCAATAACAGGGTCGCTTCATGGGTCATATTTTTCAGGTGTGCAGTTTCAATAATTTGACGCATGGTTTGTAAAGTTTCTTCGAACTGTTTTGTGATACCCACAATATTAATTTTTTTAAGATGTAACATAATGCTGAATAATGCATCACTTACCCTGGTAATAACACTTGGGGTTGAGGGCACATAAGGATTTACAGGCTGCCAGTCAATTTGCATGACAGGATGCTGTTTTGGGGGCAGATAATCCATTTCAAGATAGGCTGTACCGGTGATCCCCTTAAATGTAAGGCGGATTCTTAGTCCTTTATTAATTTCATATATTAATTCACCCTCAAGAAATTCTTCAATGGAAAAAGGAAACTGTTCAACCAGCAAGCTTGAACGAACCATGATAAGACGTGTTTTGGTTTTATATGCAGTTGCCGCCATACTGATAGATTCCACCTTTCCCACATGGACACCACGAAATTTAATAGGCGATCCCACTTCAAGTCCCTGAACCGATTCTTCAAAATAGGTTTCAATCATTACCCGCTTTTGAAACAGTTTACCTGCGCCAAAAATGATAATTAGAACCGAAAAAATACAGGTGCCGATAATTACAAAGATGCCTGTTTTGAAATAATTGGGTGCGTTCATGATGTCGTCTCATCTACATGACGATTAAAAAAATCCCTGACCCAGGGAATTTTACTATGTTGTTTTAAGTCTGAGGGGTGACCTTCAGCCACAATTCCCTTAACTCGCTTATCCAGCATAATTACTCTGTCAGATATAGTTTCAATGCTTGCAAGCTCATGTGTAACAATTACAAAAGTCATATTGAGGTCGTTAGATAATTGAAGAATCAGTTGATCCAGACCAGCAGCAGTGATTGGATCAAGCCCAGCAGAAGGTTCATCCAAAAACATCATATCCGGGTCAAGGGCCATTGCTCTGGCAATGGCGGCACGCTTTTGCATACCGCCGCTTATTTCAGATGGATAATAATGTTCATATCCAGTTAATCCAACCAGATGAAGTTTCATCCGAGCAATATTCTGAATACCAGTTACAGGTATACAAGTAAATTCTTCCAATGGCAAGGACACATTTTCGATCAATGTCATGGATCCAAACAATGCGCCGGTTTGATACATTACGCCAAATGATTGAATCAGTTTTTTTCGATCCTGTCCGCTGGCAGAAACCAGGTCTTCGCCATGAATTTTAATGATTCCGGTTGCCGGCTGATATAATCCAATCAGATGTTTGAGCAGCGTGCTTTTACCACATCCCGACCCCCCCAGAATAATGAAGACCTCACCACGATTCACGACAAAGTTGATATCTTTCAATATGATCGTGTCGCCATATTTAGCGGTGAAATCCATAACTTGTATAACAGGAGCATGCATCATACGCAAAAAGGCTTAAATTCTGTCATTATATTTGATACATTCACGAATGTATTCAATTGCCTGTTCAGGTTTTTCACTATAGTGAATATCACCAAACTGGAAAAAAAACTTACCACTGGGCCAACCCAGTAATACAACTTTTTTGTTAATTTTTAAAGCCATTGCAATTTCAGAAACTGTTCCGGTTCCCCCCGGACAGGCAATGACATAATGACTTGACATAACATTGATTGCATTTCGGGCAATCCCCATACCAGTTAAAATGGGAATATCAATCCAGGGAGATACTTGATCGGTATGCCTATCTGGTAATATACCGATTGTCATCCCGCCATTTTCCTTTGCGCCTTTGGCTGAAGCATCCATTACGCCGCAATTACGTCCACCATTGAGCAAAATCCATCCTTCTTTGGCAATACATTTTCCAAGGTCATAAGCCAGGCGATACTGATTAATATCTGTCTCGCTCCCTCCCATGACACCAATAATGGTTTGCCTGGATTCATTTTGAAATTGTTTTAATATGGCATCTTTCATTATTAACTTATCCTCCAAAAACAACCTGTGGTAACCAGGTTACCAAAACAGGGAAAGATATGACTATAATTAGTCCTATCAATTGTGCAATTACAAAAGGGAGTATCCCTCTGTAAATATGTCCGGTTGTTATTGATGGGGGTGTCACAGCTTTCAGATAAAAAAGTGAAAAACCAAATGGTGGTGTCATAAATGAGGTCTGAAGGTTTACTGCAATCAGGATACAAAACCACACCGGATCAAAGCCAAATTCAATCATGATTGGTGCTAAAACCGGAACATGTATAAATGTTATTTCAATAAAGTCCAGAAAAAAACCAATCACAAAAATCAAACCCATGACGATAAATAATACAAACCATTTTCCGTGAGTTTCAGCAATTGCCCCAAGAAATTCCCGCACCAATTCATCACCACCCATACCGCGAAACACAAGGCCAAACGCTGCTGCCCCAACAAGTATAATAAAAACCATACATGTCAATTCCATTGTTGCGAGCATCACTTCATTGAGTATTTTGTAGCTGAAACGTCTATTGACAAAAGTTAAAAAAGTAGCGCCAACTGCGCCAACAGCCGCTGCTTCAGTGGGGGATGCAATACCAGCAAATATGGATCCCAGAACAGCAACCATCAGGAACAAGGGCGGAAACAAAGCACGCATCACACGTTTTAATAATATCATTCCAGAAAGTGCATCTCTTTCATGTTGCGGAATTGCAGGTGCCCACCCGGGTTTGATAAATGCAATTATCATAATATAGACAATATATAACCCCACCAGCACCAATCCAGGAAAAACAGCACCCATAAAAAGATCCCCAACAGGCACGCCGACAATATCACCGATCAATACCAAAACGATGCTGGGCGGAATAATTTGTCCTAAAGTTCCTGATGCAGAAACTGTACCGGTTGCCAATTCATTTTGATATCCACGTTTCATCATGGTGGGTACAGCCAGCAAACCCATTGTGACTACAGTTGCGCCCACAATGCCTGTTGATGCGCCCATTAAAGCGCCAACCACAACAACAGAAACTGCCAAACCGCCTCTGATTCGGCCAAATAAAATGCCCATTGTATCCAATAATTCTTCAGCAAGACCAGAACGTTCAAGCATGACCCCCATGAACACAAACAGCGGCACTGCCAAAAGCGTTACATTGGTCATGACGCCCCAGATGCGCAGCGGCAGTAAATTGAAAAAATTCCAGCCAAAACCAATCAAACCAAAACATAATGCGGTTCCCATCAGGGTAAAAGTGACAGGAAATCCAGCCATCAGTAAGATCGTCAACGCCAAAAACATCCAGGCCGGTAAAAACTCCATAAACATGTTTTATTGTTCCTTTGCCATTGGAATATTCAACAGAGTCATCAGATTTTTCATAAACAACGATATGCCCTGTAAAGCGATTAATATAAACCCAATGGGAATTGCTGACTTGATAATAAAACGATAGGGAATTCCACCCGGGTCGGGTGAACCCTCCAAAATGACGTAGGAATTATTGACAAATGGAATGGCAGTATGGATAATCATGTAACATCCTGGAAACAAAAAGAAAATAATACCAATAATATTAATCCAGGCACAGGCCTTAGGCGATAATCTTTGATAAATAATGTCCACACGAACATGGCCATCTTTGAGTAACGTGTAACCCGCACCCATTAAAAAAATAAAAGCAAATAAATGCCATTCCATTTCCTGAACAAAAACAAAGCTGGTTTTAAATAAATATCGCATGACAACATCAGTAAAGACAGTGATAACCAGTAACAATGTGACCCATGCAACTGACTTACCAATAAAGATATTGAGGGTGTCAATGCAATGACAAATGAATTTTATAGTTTTGATCATAGCCGGCCTTTGATTTCAAAGCAGTGATAAGTAAGCGATCATAAATTTTCGGGTAGATAAAAATAAAATGTTCGTCCGCCTTTCAAAGCACGCCCGCCTGGAGCTGAAGCTCCAGGCTATTTATGTGTCGTCCCTAAAGGGACTTATAGTGTCTTTTTAATTAAACACTTCAAGTCCCTTTAGGGACGA
>Ga0272440_1002493_pt1 | contig 14298 bp, 2 predicted proteins | sample SSMMMBAug17_FD_192440 | JGI IMG/M metagenome (GOLD analysis project Ga0272440, IMG submission 192440) | Marine sediment archaeal communities from Little Sippewissett salt marsh, Falmouth, MA, United States - SSM-MMB-Aug17 | ecosystem: Environmental > Aquatic > Marine > Wetlands > Sediment ...
CGGACTTCCTGTTCCTGATGTGATTGACACATTTTCCGATGGTGATATTTCCCAGCTTAAAGGAGTGCCCAGTCCAGTGGCAGAAATTGACGCCTCTTTTGTATAATACAGGGTTTGATTATTGCCAGGCTGTAATGCCTCTCCCGAAATTGTGTGACCGGTCAACTGGGCAGTATCCTCCCAGTGAACGTAATTGGTCAGGCCGCCTTCCATATCGCTGTCATATTGTTCTCCGCCACGAGATCCTGTAGATTGGCCATTCACTTGAATCTGTCCGGAACTGACTTTTTGAATATTCATTCCATTGGGATTCTCAAACACAGGTTGATCAATGTCAAAAGATTCTGTATTTTCAATTGTCAGGGCAGCCCCCAGAGCATGCCAATTCGTAAATGTACACTGATCAAAGTCATCAGAATCGTCACCCAGTGATTCTCCAATAAGCGCGCCTGATTTGACTTGAATGCCCTGCTCTGGAATCATTGTAAAAACAGCATGTTGGGCTTGAATTTGACCCAAGTTTTCTATGAAAAAATATGCGTGCGCTTCATTCTCATCTTTGGCAACCTGATAGGTCGCATTGACAATTTTCATATGACCAAAACAACGTGTTGTGGCATCATTGTGAAAGGTGCCTCCGCTCATTGAAAAATTTCCGCCTCTGTCTATGGATATTCCCCAATGCATTTCTGATGATTGATTGTCAATCACAACCGAACCGCCTTGTTGCAGATACTGACCACCATTTGTCACATAAATGACTGCATCAAAGCTGTCTTCAATCAAAACATTTCGACGAAACTGTCCGCCAGTCATTAAAAATTGACCATCCGATTGAATCAACAAAGCTGTCAGACCCGCATAATTTTGATTGGCTTCTATCGTACCGCCATCGGACAACAGCAATATTGCATCATCATTACCCTGTTGATTGCCAATCGTGATAGCCGGTCCTTGACCTGTGAGTTGGAGTGTGTTTGAGTGAATGTAGAATGTTCCTTTATCAATAAATAATTGACTGAATGAAGACTGGTCACTCGTTAATACAAATCGTTGATCCAATGAATGTAAATCAATCCGAACTTGGTTGACAGAATGGCCACCAAAATCAGCAATGATGTCCCCCGGCTCCTGGCCCAGACAGTGGAATCTCATGACACCGCCTGAACAATCAATGTTTGCCAATGGATCCAACAACAATGCCTGGTCATTGCATGATGAATGAATATCGATTATCCCACCTGAAATATCAAGCTCGCTTTGCGTATCCACCTGGAGTACAACAGATGACAATGGACCGCCCGAACCAATTGACATATTTCCAGCTGTCATCTCAAAGCTGCCGCTGGATGCCAGATGTAATTTTCCTTCAATTGAAAAATTACCATCTATTATTTGCAGTTGGCCGCCATTGTCTATTTTCAAACCGCCTGTTTGGGTAATGGAGATTGTACCATTGTTTGATCTAAGCGTGCCACCATTGCCAATGTAAAAAGCTGTATCCGAATTTACACCCTGTATCCATGATCCCAAATTAATTTCAACGAGACTATAAGCCTTGACATCGGCATGGGTTGTAAAGCTTGCACCTGTATTTATTTTTAGGCTCCGGCAACTCAACCCCCCTGTTTGTGCATTAATATGCAATGAATCATTGAGCACAGGTGCATAGTGATAATTGTTGTTAATAAGGACATCGGTTGTATGATCGGGCACTTGATGATCACTCCAGTTGTCTGGATTGGTCCATTCGTGAGATTCTGATCCGATCCATAGACCAGGAACACCAGAGAACCAGTATATCTCTGCATTTTCATTGATTGTAAAAGCAGCACTTTCACTCTCACCCGATGCAGGGATTCCAGCATTCATGGGCACGAGCTGCCAATTAATGACTGTACCGCTTGACAGTTTTCCCTCTGCAATGATCGCGCTTCCAGCTGCGTAATATCGGGTTTCGTTGTGAGCCGGTTTTATGGCTTCGCCAGAAGAGGTTTTCCCTACTAGCTTCCGGGTATTTTCCCAGTGAATATAGTTAGTTGCCTCACCTTCTGGGTCACTATCAAATAATTCTCCACCGCGAGTCCCTGTTTGTGCGCCTGAAACGTAAATTTTCGCTTTTTCTTGACAGATATTGGTGCCGGCACTGTTGTCAAAAACAGGTGTGGTCATGGTAAAGGATTCACCATTACTTAATGTTAGCGCACAGCCATATGAATTCCAGTTTTCAAATTGACAGTTATCAAAATCAGCATCATCGTCGTCAATGCGGGTTCCAACAAATGCGCCATTTTGAACATGAATTCCTTCTGTTCCTGATACATGGCTATACCGAGAAAATGTCATGTTTTTGGCCAGAATACGGCCACCTTCATACACAACAAATGCAGCATTGGTCTCATCTGCACTGGAAGCCAGTTTGATATGACCGCTATCCAGATCCATTTTACCATGACAGGAAATCCCTGCATCGTTTTCAAAAATACCGCCACGCATGCGGAAGGTGGCATCTTTTTCAATTAAAATATCCCAATGCTTGTCAGGCAACTGATTGTTCAGAATAACCTTTCCACCCGATTGTTCAAACACGCCTGATTGCTCAATCCAGATAATCCTGTCATAAGAATTATTTAGCTGAATATTCCTGGAAAACGTTCCGCCAGACATTAAAAATTGACCATTCTGGCGAATATGCATGGCGCAAATGTCATCAACAGTACCATCTACCTGGATTTCTCCATCTGTCATTGATAATTGTGCGCCATTTGAAACATTGGTGGCGACCTCAATCGCATTGTCATCGCCTGTAATTCTGAGGGTTTGTCCATTGACTTTGACAATACCATTAACAATAATCAGATGATCGAGATGGACATCGTTTTCAAATTGAAAAGCTTGATTGGCTGCCATTTGAATTTCTATATCATTCAGTTTTTGTCCACCAAAATCTGCATGAAAGGTCGTTGATTGATTTTCTGGTTTAACAATTATAGTGGTTTTTGAAAAATGAATGTCGGCATTTTTATGAAATTGAATGGCATCCATTCCAGTTTCAGCAAAACCTGAAATTGTAATCGTTTTATTTGTAAATGAGACATGTGCATTTTCGTCAACTCGCCAAATTTGTTCTGATAATGATGTTCCTTTGCCCAAAACAAGGTTGGATGAAGTGACCTCCAGGCGCGCATTGCTTTCCATGTGTAAGCCTTGATTAATGTTAATCTCAGAATCGTTGTTGGCAATCAGTGCCCCCCCTCCCTGAATGATTATATTTGGTGATGTCTCAGTTTGTTGACCAATGGTGAAATTGCAGCGATTCATTTTTAATTGCCCACCAGAGCCAATTTGAAAATTATCCATTGTGTTTGCCTCATGATTCCACCTTGAATCCATAATCATTTCCACAAGGCTGTAACAATAGACACTGGCCTGTGTTGTGATTGTTCCATTATTTAAGTGTAAGCTTTTGCACTGGTAAACTCCCTCAGAGCCATTGATTGAGAGAGATTGATCTAGAACAGGAGAGTACTCTTGTTTTGTAATTGTTACATCCGTGTCAATCCTGGGCACTTTATGATCTTGCCAATTTGATGGATTATTCCATTCACTGGATTCACTGCCTGTCCATATCCCAAAATCTCCAGAATACCATGTGATTTCAGAATTTTCCTTTAAAGTAATTTGTGCAGAACTGGTTTCACCGGATGAAGGTTCACTGGCCCCTTTGGGTGTTATTTGCCAAAAAAGAGAGGGATGTCCATCTACTGCTTCACCAGTAACATTAATCGAGGTATCTTTGGCGTAATAGCTTGTCGAATCATTCGCTGGCAGGACTGCCTGAGCGGTATTTTCTCTACCTGTCAGATGAATGGTGTCTGGCCAGGTTATTTGGTTGGTCGTGCTGCCCTCGAATTCAGCATCAAATGCTTCACCCCATCGTATACCCGAAGGTGATCCTGTTACAGTAATCAAGCCGGCTGTTTTGCTGATATTTTCACCATCGGCGTTTATAAATGTTGGGTTGGCAATGGTGAAAGATTCTGAATTATCCACAGTTAATGCAACACCATCCGGATGCCAGTTTTGAAACGTACAGCCATCAAAGTCATCATCATCATCTGAAATATTTTCTCCAATCGTTGCTTTATCTTTAACATAAATTCCCAGTTTTCCACTTGTTGTGGAAAATTTGTCAAAGATTGTATCTCTGGCTAAAATTTGTCCATCTATAATGTTAAACTCTGACTTAACCTTATCCGGGCTTGATGCCAGATAAAATGTGCCATCAATCAACTGGATTGCTCCGCGACTGGTTAAAGAGGCATCGTTTTCAAATGTCCCGCCATTTATTTTAAACAAGGCGTTTGAATCAATTGTTATGCCCCAGGCATACTGCGATTGAAAATTATTCAGAACAACATGGCCGCCATTGAGATAGAATTCTCCGCCATTTTTAATATAAATAATATCTGAACGTGTGTCTTCAATAGATACCTGACGTTCCAGATAACCATTGGATTGAATATCGACCATACCATCAGATTCAACAATAAGCGCCTGTAGATTTTTTTGATTTTGATTGATTGATATTTCTCCGCTGTCAACAAGCAACTGGGCATCATTCTGGCCATTTGTATCTCCAACAAGAATTGCAGGGCTTCCACCGATAAATGACAGTTGACTGTCATTCAATCGAACTGTGCCTTGCTCAATGATTAACCGATGGATATTAATTTGGAGTGTATTCAAAATGAGCTCATGGTCTATATCAGACAATCGAACTTTTACTTCCGGCAGGGTATGCCTGTTAAGGTTTACATGAATGAACGGATCCTGATTTCTGACATTGGCAAAGATCATTTCTCCACTGTTGATTGTTATATTCGCCTGTTCATGAAAGAACACCCCCGGATGCGTTTCATTGGTTGATCCTTGAATTTCTATGCTTGTTCCATTGAGATTAAAATTGGCGGTATCATAAATGCCCAGTCGTGCGTCCTGAATGTTTGATTCACTACCTGTGTAGGTTCCAAGGAAAATTTGTCCGCCATTTCCAGTGAAATTGGCATTATTCATCACTTGTAAAGCATTCGCTATCGTAAGTTCACCGGATTCTATTGTGAATTGACTGTCATCAGTGATCAGAAGATCGGTTTGGGAATGCCTGGATGAATCACCGACCCTTAACTGTCCATCAGTCATTTGAAATGTACTCGTGTTGATGAGTTGGATTGAATGATTTAATTGATTGTCGTGAAACCAGCTCCCATTTGCATGAATCTCGATATTTCCTTCATTAATCACTTGTCCACGCGTTGTTAGCTGGCCATTGATCTGAAAACTGCCATCTTCATGGATAAAAATATCGGTATGTTCCATATGATCGGAACGATCAATGGTCAAAATCCCATTGGATATTTGAAGGTTGCCGGTATTAAAAATTTCAATGGCATTGTTTTCAGCGGTTTCATGAATTAGCGTACCACTGATGTGGATCATGCTGTAAGCCTTGATTTGAGATCTGACAGTTAATGTCGCACCAGAAGCAACCGACATGGATTTACACTGAATCGTGCCAGAATCCTGATTGATATAAAGTGGCGCATCAAGCACTGGATAATGCTTGCAATTTTTATTAATGACAACATCAATTGTGTAATCTGGAATGCGATGATCACTCCAGTTTTCCAGTTCGTTCCAGTCGCTGGAATTTTGGCCGAGCCAATGACCAGGACTGCCAGAATACCAGACGATATCTGCGTTTTCATGAATAGTTAAGAAGGCATCGGTGCCATTGCCTTCTTGAGGTGTGGCAGCCTCCGGTGGCTTGATGACCCAGTGGATAACCGATCCAGTTAGCATTTTGCCAACAGCACTTGCTGTTGTTTCAGCAGCATAATATACTGTGACATTCTCCGATGGCGTCACTGCTTGAGCGGTTACGCTCTTTGCTGTTAATGCACGGGTGTCATCCCAATTGATTCTGTTTTGGGGCTGTGCCTCAGGATCACCATCAAACGCTTCGCCATTCCGGTTGCCAGTGCTGCCAGTCACAGAAATTATGGTTTCGGAGAGCTGGGTGATATTGACACCTGCCGGGCTATTGAAAACAGGGGCGGTAATGGTAAAAGCATCCGCACTACTGAATGTCAATGCACTGCCGGTCCAGTTTTCAAATATACAATTGTCGAAATCATCAGCATCATTTCCTATTGATGTGCCTATTTGTGCGTCAGAATCAACGTAAATGTTCGGATGTACGAATGTTGTATTGACTGCTTCAATGCTACCACCAGCAAAAACCTCCAGAGAGATGTTTGCTTCATTTTCGCTGCTTGCAACTTGTAATGTACCGCCATCCAGATTCATCAAACCATAACATTTGATTCGGCTATCACTGACAAATGTGCCACCAGTTAGTTTGAATTCACTGTCCTTTTCAATGGTAACGCCCCAGTGGTAATGATTATATCCATTGTCAATGGTCACTGTCCCACCGGATTGTTCAAAAACGCCTGATGAATCAATCCAGATGACTTTGTCAAAAGTATCGGGAAATTTAGAAATTGTTCGTGAAAATGTTCCACCGGAAATCAAGACATGACCATCCTGATAGATATGCATGGCACAAAGTTCTGCTATGGATTGATTAATTTCAATTGTGCCAGCGGCCATTTGAAGCTGGGCATCATTGTCGCCATTACTGTCTCCCACATGGATAGCCGTCTCATCACCATTTACCCTCAAATTCTGACCATTGACATCAAAAATTCCCTTTTCAATAAATAACTGATCCATCTCGGCGGTTTGATTGACCAGTTTGAAAACCTGGTCTGCTTTTGGCATGCGGATATAGACATTATTCACTTTTTGCCCACCAAAATCAGCATACATGATATCACTGGCTTCTTTGAGCTGTATAAAAATGTCCATATTGTTGAATGTTTCCTTTGTGGAATTGTTCAGAGATATGGCTGGTTTTAAAGAGCTTGCAGAGTATTTGAATGTGAGTTCACTGTTCGATATTTTTATAATTGAAAGCATATCAGTTTTAAAAGACACGTTTTCATATCCCTCAAAACCATCAAAAATAAGTTTGCAATTTTCGGAAATGTCGAGATGTCCATTTTGTTTGATGTAAAGTCCATGATTGATGTAAATAGAACTGTTTTTTGCAGATAGCTTTCCCTGGCCATTGACAGTTAACAATGCATCTGAGCCGGTAATTATAGATGCCTGATCCAGCTGCAATTCTCCATTGGCATGAACTTCAAAAGAATCATTTTGAATCCATGTTGCCTGTTCGATTGTAATGAAACTGTGAACTGAGACCTGGGCATTCACAGTCATTGTCACGCCTGGAGACAGGGATATGCTCTTACAATGATAGATGGCATCATCGTGACCAACAGAAAAATTCTGATCCAGCACAGGATAGTTGTGGGAGTCATTGGTAATATTGACCTGAGTATCTATTGTTGGCACTTTATGGTCATGCCAGTTGTCAGGATTTCCCCAATCTGAAGATACCTGGCCGGTCCATTTGCCTGCAATACCGGAATACCAGGTCACCTTGCAGTTATCCAACAGGGTAACCTGTGCCGGACTGCTTTCACCAGTTGCAGGAATCCCAGCATCTGATGGTTCCAGTACCCATAAAAGAGACGATCCATTTTTGACTGCACCTTCGATAGAGATCACTGAGTTTTTGGCATAATATTGTATTTCATCTGCTGATGGTTTAATCGCAGTTCCGGTATTTTCTTTGCCAGAAATACTGACTGTATTGTCCCAGTTTATACGATTCAGAGTGTAGCCCTCAGGTTCGGCATCAAAGGCTTCTCCACCGCGCAACCCTGTGTCTATGCCTGTTACTGATATTTGTCCTTGTGAATTTTTTGCGATACTGTTGCCTGATGTATAATCAAAATTTGGGTTTTCGATTGTAAAGGATTCAGTGTTATCCACAGTCAGGGCCACTCCCTGAGGATGCCAGTTTTTGAAAGTACAATTGTCGAAATCCAGTGTGTCATCACTATTGGACTGACCAATGGATGCATTGGGATAAACATGAATACCTGTTTGATTACTGGCCAGGGAAAATGTATCAAAAATGGTATTTTGGGCAGAAATATTTCCTATAATATTAAATTCAACATCTGTTTCATCTGTTTGGGAGACAAGATGAAGCGTCCCGCCATTCAAAAGCAACTTTCCATCACAATGCATTTGAGCATCGTTAACAAACGTGCCGCTATCCATTTGAAACAAACCGTCTGAATCAATCGTAACACCCCAGGCGTATGCAGCATGTTCATTATCCAGAGTCAGGGTTCCTCCATTAATTAACAGTTCGCCATCTTTTTTAATATGGATGACATCTGGCATTGTGTCGGTAATTGACAGTTTGCGTTTGAAATGACCATTTGATTGAATTTCAAGCTTTCCGGATGCCAATATCTGTAAGGCTTTTAATCCACCCTGATTTCGTGTGACCGAGACAGTTCCACTTTCGACAATGAAAACCGCGTCATTGTTAACAGAAGTATCTTTGCCAATCACAATGGCCGGACTGGCTGTACCATTAAAAGAAAGATCCTTATTCAAACGAAATGTACCGCGGGTAATGGTTAACTGACCAATTGTGTTTTGGGCGCTGGTTAAAATGAATTCATGATCCATATCAAGGGTGACTGATGGTAAATCATGGCCATTCAGTGTGGCATAAATGGGTTGGTTGGTTTCTCTGGCGTTTTTAAATATGTAATGACAGGCATCGGTTTCAATATTGGCATCTCTGTTAAACTCAATCCCGGGCTTGTTTTCACTATAGGATTTGCAGATGATAATATCAGAATTTTCCAGATGTAAGGTTCCTTTTTGTTCTACAAAAAAAGCGGTATTCTCACTGGAAGATACTGTTCCTGTATAGCAGCCAATCTGAATTTTGCTTTTGGAAGCGCTCAAGTCACCGCTTTCAGCAATCGAAAGGCTATCGGAAATAGAGAGTGTGCCATCATTGACAAAAAGTGAACCATTCAGTTTCAAATCTGATTCATGTTCATCCGAAGAACCACACACTACTGTACCATTGTCAATATTAATTTGGCCATTATTGGTTACAATAATATCTGAATTGGTGTGATGATACCAGGTTCCTTGAACATCAACATTACCATTCACTTTGACCAAACCTTTTGTTGTGATTTTTGCGCCTTCCATAATAATTAATTTTCGGCACTTAAAATCTCCTTCATCTAAATTAATGACGAAGTCACCATCAACTACCGGGTAATATGTGCAATTACTAGGAATAGTGACTGTGACAATCTCAGTAGGCCAATTCGTATTAAAGTTGACATTACCGACTTTCCAATTATTGGAATCATTATAGGAGCTGGATTCCTTGCCAGTCCATGTAAAATCAATGTTTCCCTGAGAAAGGGACCAATGGAGGGTAAAGTCTCCAGAATCATTCCGATAATAGGCTCCAATGATAAAATATACATCGACGCTGCCTTCTTCCAGGTTGATCCATTCATTCACTCGGGTATCACTATCATTGAAACAAAGAATTTTTTTCTCACCTGGACAGTTTCCATCATAGTACATGGCATGCATAGAGTCGAAATTATTGGATATTTGTTGTATTTGAAGCTTTTGACCTTTGGGTACATTAATTTTGAAAACCCGATCCGGTGCATAGCTCAAACAGGTTTTTGTGTAAAAATCTGGCAAATAATCAGTTGTTGTAAACGTTTTAGTAAAGGAAATGGTTGAAGAATTGGTTGTTGAAAGGTCAGTGCAGCAACTTGTCGATGTTAATTCAATTGCCTCAGCATTGCAATTGTCTCCAGGTTTGATATCAGTATCAACTGGATCCCAAAACAGTGTCAGGACTTTTGGTGTATAAAGCGTGCGGTAATAATTGCCGACCTGGGAAGTATCTTCCTGTGACAGATAATAATCCAAAGGAATTCCGGAATAATAAATATTGCCCATACCCAATGGATATTGAAATGCAGCTACGTGGTCTGGATTATCAGTTTCAATCAAGTAAATAACGACCTGATCCGGAAGGGTTGATTCTATTGCAAAGCCATTTGAATTGGTCAACATGCCAGTTGTGATTGTTGTATAATCGGCATCTGCTTTGGCCAATTCATTATTTTCTGGGTCACTTGGGGAAAGGGATATATAAAAATCTGAATTCCGATTAAATAGGGTGTCTGTGGCATTGATCATTAGCATGTTATCAACATTTCCAGCTGAACGATCATGGATAATCATATTTCCGCCTGCTCGGACCCAGACTTCAATCATCTCCAAACGATCCAATAATGTCTGAGAAGGCCCATTATTGTCGGTAACATTGATCATTAGGGTATCGATGGTGTAAAAGTCAAATGTGGAAATATCAAAGATCGGAACTGGTGTATAACCAGGATCTTCTATTGCTTTTACAATATTGTTTGTATAGTTTTCAGAAACTGTCGTGAGTCCATCGGTGTAATATCCCACTTTACATGACCATGCCTGCATAGCTGTAACAAGAAAAAGACTGCAAGTTATTGTTATAATAGATAATTGTTTCTTCATGGCGGTCCTCCAATAATTATGTTGAATGTTTTTGTTCCATAAAAACTAAACATACTTGCAATTTTTAAGCAAAGAATAAATTCATAAATATATGAAAAAAAACAAAAATAAGTCTAAGCGCAAATACAAACAAAATATAAGGTTATGATACGCCAGCTCTTATCGTGTTTACAAGCAAATGATTTTTATGCACAACAATGAATATCGGTCATTTCTCTTATTTTATACACCCGAAATAATCAAATAATCTCATTTATTGTATATAAAACAAATGTTGATTTTTATCTTGTATTTTTGTATACTGAAACGATTCTCAATATGAGTCTGGTTACATATTGTGTAAAAAAAACTGTAATCAGTGTAAAGAATAGAAATATTCAATTTACAAATTCTTTGTTTTTTTCAGACTCATTAGGAGTAGATTCCAATATTGAGTTAAGGAGGCTCTATGTCAGAGATAAAAAAGTGGGACTGGGAAACCAGTGAAAAAAAAATCGCAGACTATGGCGATTGGAAAAACAATTACAACTGGGTTGAGGAACCCTATGTTAGTCCTGATGGCGAAAAGATCGCGTCTATTGTCAATATAGATGAAGGGGAGTTTAGTGTCTGTGTCAATGGTGAAGCATGGGAGAATACTTTTGACAAGATCTGGCGACTTCGTTTTAAATCTGATGGCAAAGCAAGTGCCATTGTCTCAGAACTGGGAGAATGGACATTTGCAATCGATGGTCAGGCATGGGAAAATAAATTCGGGTATGTTTGGAATCCATTGTACAGCAAAGATGGCCAATCCATTGCGGTTGCTATTCAACAGGATATGCAGTATGGAATGGCTGTTAATGGTGTGCCCTGGAGCGAATTATTTACGAATGCCACTGAAATTGCAATCAATCCATCATGCACCCGAACCGCTGCCACTGTTCAGGTAGAGGATTTGGGACAAGCCGATATTGAAAAATTTCAAAAAGGGATATTTTCAGTTGCTATCGATGGCACCCCTTGGAAACAAAAATTTGTCAATGTCTGGAAAAAATCCTTTAATGAGAAGGGCGATCGCCTGGCGGCTGAAGTTCGACTCAATCTTTATGATTACACCATAGCAGTTGATGGCACTGCCTGGGCAGAAACCTTTTCCAGCGTATGGAAACCATCCTTTCATCCAACAAAGGATACCGTGCTGGCACCGGTTCGTAAAGATGGCAAGTGGACACTGGCAGAAGATGGCAAAATTATTTGGGGATCCAGATTTTTTCAGTTGTGGAATCAGATGGTCAGTCCAAACAACAAGGCCATTGCCGCCATTGTTGCCACAGATTTTGGTCGATGGACTATGGCAATTGATGGTGTTCCCTGGTATGCAACCTTTAGCGAGATGTTGACCGACCCGGTGTTCAGTCCATCAGGAACCCGCCTGGCCGCATTGGGTAAAGATCAGGGTAAATGGTATGTCATGGTTGATGGCGATATCTGGAAAAATGCTTTTGACATGGCATGGACACCGGCTTTTAGCCCCAATAGTCAATATGTTGCAGCAAAAGTTGAAATGAATGGCAAATATACAATTGCAGTAAACGATTGCCTCTGGAAACGCGCCTGTGATGCCTGTTGGGATCCGATTTTCAGTCCATGCGGTGAAAAAGTATTGTGCCGAACCCTGGAAAATGGCACCTGCTATCGTCGGGTCTTACCGGTCAAGGATATTGTTGGATAATTTGAATTTATAGCCCATCGCTTACATTTGTTGTAGGCAATGAAGGAGGAATTATGCATACGCTATACAATTTTGTCAGTGGTCCCATGGCCTGGATTGCTTTTTTGGTATTTTTTGGCGGCTGCCTTTATAAGGTGTTTAATTTGATTGCACTGACACATCAAAAAGAAAGCTTTATTTTCTCAATCATGAGCGTTAAATATGGCTTACGTTCCATTGGTCGCTGGCTGACTCCCTTTGGACCCAAAAATATGCAAAACAATCCAGTGATGACAGTCGTAACCTTTGCTTTTCATTTGTCCCTAATTATTGCACCTATTTTTCTGCTGGCACATGTGGTGCTGTGGGATGAATCATTCAATATTTCATGGTGGTCATTACCGGACCAGCTTGCTGATATGTTAACACTGGTTGTCATTGCGGGGTGTTGTTATTTTTTATATCGTCGATTAACCGATCCTACAGTCAAATATCTGACCTCAACCTCAGATTATGTACTTCTGGCAATCGTGGCCGCACCATTTGTGACGGGTTTTTTAGCCTATCATCAATGGTTTAATTATCAATTGATCATGATTCTTCATGTGTTATCCGGAGAAATCATGCTCATGGCCATCCCATTTACCCGCTTGAGCCATATGATTTATTCGCCATTTACACGGGCATACATTGGTTCTGAATTTGGTGGTGTAAGACATGCCATTGATTGGTAATGAATTCAGTTTAACAATATACCCGGCAACTATAGATTGCCAAGGAGGTTTAAATGTCTGAACCGGAAAAAGCAATTACAGATGACAATCTAGAAAGATGTCTGGCTGGTTTGACAAAAGAAAGGATCAAGAAAGCCATTGATCAGGTCCTCAAAAAAGAAGCAGGCGCACGATTAAAAGCATATGTGGAAACATGTGTGCATTGCGGACTTTGTTCCGATGCCTGTCACGTTTATGTGTCCAGAGATAAAAATCCCATTTATTCCCCGGCTGGCAAGGTTAAACGAACCATCTGGGAGATGATTCGAACAGATGGCAATGTTTCACCAGAATTTATAAAAGATGCATGCATCACCGCAGCAACAGAGTGCAATGCCTGTAAAAAATGTATCATGTATTGTCCATTTGGTATTGATGTTGGCTACATGATGCTTACTGTACGTCGTATTTGCCATTTGTGCGGCATGACACCCAAATATATTCAGGATACCGCACACAGTCATTCTGCAACCATGAATCAAATGTGGGTTAAAGATGATGAATGGATTGATACGCTTCAGTGGCAGGAGGAAGAAGCACAAGCAGAAATACCTGACTTGAGAATTCCTTTGGACAAAGAAGGCGCTGATATTATGTACTCTGTTATTGGTCCAGAGCCAAAATTCCAGGCGTATCTGATTTATAATATGGCCTATATTCTTAACGCTGTTGGCGCTGACTGGACAATGCCATCGTCCCCCGGATGGGATAACAGCGATATGACCATGTTTACAGGTGACAATGAAATGATGGGGCGCCTCAAACGAGAACATTTTGAAACAGCCGCGCGTTTACGTGTCAAACGAATTGTCATGGGTGAATGCGGGCATGCATTTCGATCTGTTTACGATGTAGGAAATCGTTGGTTAGGCTGGAAAACACCTCCTGTAAAAATTATTCACGCCATTGATTACTACTACGAGTTACTAAAGACTGGCAAATTGAAAATCAAAGAAAAGTATAAAAAATCTGTGACTCTGCATGATCCCTGTAATGTTGTTCGCGGTGGTGGCCTGGCAGAAAAATCCAGGTATGTTGCCAATGCGTTGTGTGAAAACGTGATTGAAATGACACCCAACCGAGAACATAATATCTGTTGTAATGCCGGCGGTGGTGTAATCAATTGTGGCCCTCCATTCAAGAAAAAACGTGTTCTAAGAAACAAGGTCAAAGCTGACCAACTCAAAGCCACAGGCGCTGAAATTCTACTAGCCCCATGCCAAAACTGTCACA
>Ga0272440_1002494_pt1 | contig 14291 bp, 8 predicted proteins | sample SSMMMBAug17_FD_192440 | JGI IMG/M metagenome (GOLD analysis project Ga0272440, IMG submission 192440) | Marine sediment archaeal communities from Little Sippewissett salt marsh, Falmouth, MA, United States - SSM-MMB-Aug17 | ecosystem: Environmental > Aquatic > Marine > Wetlands > Sediment ...
CAGCCAAGCCAAAGCTGTTGGTTCCAACGCGAAGTACCACGATATTAATATTTTTTTTCACTGTATTCAGTTGAGATATTTCCAGAAATCGGCCGCCATTTTCGGTAACAATGGGAGGTTCAACCGTCTTGATTTCTTTATGAGCTATTTCTTTTGTTTTATCTGATTTGAGTCCTAAAACCTCTTTGAGCCAAACCATCGGCAATAATCTTTCTCTCAGACGTAACACAGTTGCATCACCCACTTTTTCCATACGATTTTCAATTTCCGATGACTTGATTGTAACCAGTTCCTGAACATTAATCTGAGGAATTGCAAATATATAATTACATGAGCCAACAATCAATGATGGAATAATACTCAAAGTGAGAGGTAAACGTATGATCACCATAGTTCCCTTGCCAACAGTCGTATCAAGATCGACGTGACCGCCCAGTTTTTCAATATTGGTTTTTACCACATCCATGCCAACACCCCGACCGGATATATCAGAAACTGTTTTCGCCGTTGAAAAACCAGGTAAAAAAATCAGGTTTGTTTTTTGTTTTGTACTCATTCGCGCAACCTGTTCCTGGGTGACCACATTGCTGCTGATCGCTTTTTCAGCCAATGCATCTGCATCAATTCCGCGTCCATTATCTGAAATTTTAATAATTACCTGAGAGCCTTCATGACTGGCAGTTAAATGAATCAAGCCGATATCCTGCTTATTGTTTTTTACCCGGACTTCAGGGGGCTCAATGCCATGATCCAGGCTGTTCCGAATGATATGGGTCAGGGGATCGGATAAATTTTCCAAAATGGATTTATCCAGTTCAACTTCACCGCCTTCAATGATAATGTCTGCCTTTTTGTACAATTGTCTTGCAATATCACGAACAACGCGTGGAAATTTATTAAAAATGCTCGAAAGCGGCTGCATTCTCATTCGCATAATATTTTCTTGTATTTCGCTGGTTACCAGATTCACATTTTGCATGACATTAATTAATCTGGGATTATCCACAACATTTTCTTCAATTTCCTGACGCAGTTGGTTTCGTCCCAGTACCAGCTCTCCAGCAAGATTCATCAGACGATCAATCAGATCAACAGGTACACGAAGATTTTCTGTGATATGCGCCTGACGGCTTTTTTGTTGTTTGCGAGCAGGCACTGGATAAGACTTTTTTTCTTTTTGTGCTTGTGGTTCAGCTTTCTTCTTTATTTCAGGAACCCGGGTTGTTTTTATTTGATCTTGTTTCTTATTGTCTTGAATATGGGCTTGATTAATTGAATTCAGTAAATCATTTGATAAAAATTGTGAAATTTGGTTTTTTGGAAAGTCCAGGCCGTTACATAACAATTCTTTCTCCATAATTGATGCAACAAGCATATGGTGATATTGAGATTTCGCATCCGAAATTTTACGATCAAAATCATGGGTAATACTTTCACCCAATGATTTGATATCATTCAAAAGTTCATCCAGACTGGCTGATTTTTCTATCAAATCTTTCTGAGGATTTACCCAGACAACGAACAATTTTTTCTTTTTTTCAACAATGGATGCCACTTTTTTGTTATCAATTTCAAAAGTCACCTTATCCGGTCCAGATGCTTCCAGTTTCAGCCCTGTCCCACTTTTCAATTTAGAAATATGCATATATCTAGAATCATTATCTTGTGTTGACGTCTCTGAAATGATGGCACCATTTGACATTCCTTTACTTTGAAATGTCGTTTTATTTGTTTTTGTTTCAGGTGATGCTTCTTTTGGTGGCTCAATTTTTTGTTTTTCAGGAGAGGATTTTTTTTCAGATATTCGGGTTGAGGATATTTCAGGTTGTGAAGATCTAATTTGCTTAATAAGCGAGTGGATCGTTTCAGATGGAAATAAATAAATCTGTTCGTTTGGGATATCAATAGCACTTGTTAACAAGTCTTGATCCAAAATTGTAAAGATCAACAAATGAAATGTGGCTTTTTTTTCCTTTTCAGCATCTGCAAAATCTGAGTAGAGATATGTTCCAAAGGAAATCATATCATTGAGAAATTCTTCTGGCGCTCTGTTCTTATCAATCAGATCTGTAGCCCCATAAATCCAAATGGCATACATGCGTTTCTCTTCATGATAGTTGCTCAGCAATTTTTCTGGATCAAACTCACATGTCATATGATCAGGGCCCTGAATATCAATATGAATTTGATATTTATCTGTCAGCAAAATTTTCCCTGTATCAGATTGATTTTCTGTATCAATTGAATCAGAAATAGTTTCAGGTTCTTGCGTATCATAATATTTTTCTTCTTCTGACAAAATTTCTGGCTCAATGCTTTGTATTTGATTGTTCTGGTCAGCGCTTTCCTCAGAATCTATTTGTGATAATTCATCTTCTATACGATCAGTTATTTTTTCGGAGGTTTCAGTTGATTCTACTTGACTGTCAGATACTTTTTTTTCTCTGATGTCAGTATCTTGTATTTCGGAATCATTTTCAGGCGGTGATGGCTGCGGTGGTGGAATCTTGACGCTTTGTTTGGGGGCAGAAGATGATTCTGCCTGGGACTGTCCATTCAGTATATCGTTTAATCGTTTGATTTCTTCGGTACAATCAACCTGATTACTGGCATGAACATCGTCAATCATAAAGCTGAGTTTATCACCACTTTGCAGGAGTGCATCAATACTTTCTGCATCAGGAATCATTTTTTTATTCCTGATCTGCATAAGCAGATTTTCCATGATGTGGGACAGCTTCATCAATGAATCAAAGCCAAGCACACTTGATGAACCCTTTATGCTGTGAATGGCACGGAAAGCACGATTGACAACCTCGGATGAAACATTCTCGCCTTCCTGCTCCATGAGTAATAAGTCTGGTTCCAGAGAATCCAGGTGATCCCGACTCTCTGCAACAAACTCCGAAATTAATGTATCTTCAGTTATTCCTGCCATAATCTATACCTTGAATCTTTTCATACTGTTACCAAGTTTATCTGAAAGGACAGTCAAATCTTCAACAACTGCCATGGAGTCGGTAGAAAACGTCCGGGTAGCCTGAACAGTTTCTTTCATGCTTTTAACCGCTTTCATGGCTTGTTCTGTATGCCGTGCGGATTCAACCGCTTTATTGGCAATAATTTCCATCTGAGAAGCCTGATCATTAATCTGATGAGCAATCTCAACGCCTGCATTAATAGATTCTTTAACTGTCAATGATGATGCATCTGCCTGACGTGCGCATTGACTCACATTTTTAGATACAGAACCCGCCGAGCTGGCAGCTTCAGTAATACTTTTTGCAATTTCATTGGTGGTCGCCGTTTGCTGTTCAACAGCTGATGCAATGGTAGACATAATATTATTGATTTCATTGATAACATCAACAATGCTGTCAATAGCGCGAATGGATGATTCTGTGTTATTCTGCATGCTTTCAACTTTCAGGCGAATGGTTTCAGTCGCACCGGCTGTTTGTCTGGCCAACTCTTTTACCTCGTTGGCAACAACAGCAAAACCTTTTCCAGACTCGCCTGCACCGGCAGCTTCAATTGTTGCATTCAGTGCAAGCAAATTGGTTTGTGATGCAATATCATTAATTAATTCAACCACTGCACCAATCTCTTTGGCCGCACTTCCAAGACCATTCATCATTCCCGAAGCATGGTTTGCCTTGTCAGAGGCTTCCTGAGTGACATTCGCCCCTCTGCCTGAGCTTCTGGCAACCTCATTTAACGAAGCATACATTTCTTCAATTGCTGTTGCAACATTATTCACCGATTCTGACATACGTTCAGCAGATGAAGCAACATTGTTTAAATTTGTTGATATTTCCTGTGAGTCTTCACCACTTGTTCTAATATCATTGGCAATGTTACTGGCTGAACTCGCAAATGTAAGCATTTGCTGACTCATATCCTGTGCAACAGATGCCACATCGGAAATCAATTCTGTTACATTTGATGTTGCCTCTTCTGTGGTTTCAGACTGTTTGCTCATATCAGCCATACGTTTTTGTAAATCATCCGCCGATCGTTTCAAGGTTTGTGAAACCTGAGAAATAGTGGACACTGTTTCATGATTGTTTCTGACAATGTGCTGCATGTTTTCCATTCCAGAATTAAACAGATTCGCAAAGTAGCCAATTTCATCCTTACGATGTCCAAAATCCAATCGCATTGTCAAATCACCATTAACAATATTATCAAAAACTTTTTGCGTTGAATTCAGTTTTCTGCTCATATATTTGAAAATAAAAAAAATGGATAGGCCAAAAACAACGATAAACACAAGTGAGAGAGAAATCGCCAGAAAAACAGCCCTTCCCATTTTGTTATGAAAAAATATTTCTTTTTGCAAAATAGCTTTCTCAACAACCAATGTATGATAACCCGTGCCAACAATCCAATTCCAGGGTTCAAAATATCGGACATAGGATTCTTTAACAGAGTTTTCTGCAAGTTTACTGTGTGGCCAACGATACCGAATCATCAAACCTTTCGGTTTATTTTGGACCATTGAAACAATATTTTCAAAAAAAGGCTTATTGGAGTCTTCAATGACAACCGGCTTTCCACCGGGTAAATACTCTTTGACAGACAGTCCTTCAAGTTTTCGTTTTTCCCCATGCATGATTAAATTGAGATCTGTATCCATGACCCAAAAATAACCTTCTTTTCCATAACTCAACAATCGAATCATTTCAATAGCCTTATCTTTTGCAGCTTTTACATCAAAGTTTGCATACAATCCAGTACCCATAATCCATCCCCAGGGCTTGAAATATTTGATATACGCTATCTTTTTACGAATTTTGTCCCAATCATTGGGATCAGACCATCGATACTGAAGTATCACCCCATCAGGATAATTTTCTTTGGCCTTTTTTACCATATATTGAAAAAGCGGAACCTTGCTTCCTTTGGCTGTAACAAGCCGGCCATGTCTTTTATAATTTGCCAGGTTTTGTCCCTCCAATTTGCGAAAAGTTGGATTTAGAAGCATCTTATATTGCGTATTCATAACCCATACATACCCATTCTCACCAAATTGAAGTGTTTTTAACAGATCCAGAACATCTTGTTGTTCCGACATTTCCCTAAACAAATCAGGCGTAGCTGAATTATTCTTCTGTGAAATTTTTTTGTACTGATCATTGAGTAAATTATAGGGCATGTCCAGTAATAATTTTAATCGCCCCCTGTAATCATCTAGTAACTGAGTTTCATCATTCCATTGACGCTGGATTCGGTTCAGTAAAACCATTGCCGTGTTCAGTTGATCTTTAAGATATTCATGTTTACGAGTATATTGTTCATCCTTATAGGCCGTAAGCTCTGTTTTAATCATTGAATTTTCAATGTACGCCGAAACAACGACGATGGTACCTGCTGCACCAAAAATAAATAAGCCGAACAAAAGAATTACTTTATCCCTGATTTTCATTTTTTTTAATAACATGCTGCTACTCCATGTTTGCTAACAATCAATAAATTATATATCAATTACAACACGATTTCTGCCACTTTCTTTGGCTTCGTATAACATTTCATCTGCTTTTTTGATCATGCCTTCCAGAGAGTTTTGGATTGTTGTGCAAACACCGCAGGAAATGGTCAGCTTGATGATTTTGCCATCAGCTTGAATCTCTGATTTTTCAATCATTTTTCGAATTTTGCCAAAAACGAGTAAGGCCCGCTGACGATCCACATTGGTTAAAATCACACAGAACTCTTCACCACCACAACGTGAAACAACATCCGTTGAGCGCACATGTTCTGTTAAAAGATTCGCTACATGCTTAAGGGCAATATCACCTACGTCATGACCATAGGTATCGTTAATTTTTTTAAAAAAATCGATATCTACCATTCCTACTGCAATCGCCAGGTTATCACGCATTGCATTGGAATGAAGGTTATTTCCAATTTCATAAAGATATCTGCGATTATAAAGACCTGTTAAATAATCTCGTATGGATGCTTCACGAATTTCATTAATCAATTCAACTATTTCTACATTTTGTGTTACTCTGCAATAAAATTCTTCATTCAGAAAGGGTTTTGATAAAAAATCATTTGCGCCTTTTTTTAAAAATTGTGCAGACAGGGTTTCACTCGTATTGGCTGATAGGCCAATAATGGCCATCATATCTTTTGTGAAATCTTTTCTAAGCTCTGAAACCAGTTCAAAACCATTCATGTTGGGCATTTCATAGTCTGTTAATATCAGTTTGAGATCAGGATGTTGTTTGACCATTTCAAGGGCATCAACACCATCATTGGCTGTAATCACATTAAACTTATGCTGGGTTAAAAGGCGTGAAATGAGATGTCTGAATGTAGCGGTGTCATCAACGACCAGGGCCTTGATTTTACAATTATTTCTGAGACGTTTGATTAAATGAATGACATAGTCTATGGCATGCATGCCCTCTTTTACAATATAATCCACTACATTTTTTGATAAAATACGCTTTCGAACTTCATCATCAAGGGTGCCTGTAAGAACAATGGATGGGATTTCTCTTGAAAGAACCAAGTCCACTATCTCACCATCAGGAGCATCGGGTAGATTTAAATCCAGAATGGCAAGAAAAAAAGCATCATTTTCATCAAGTGTTCCTCTTGCTTCTTCAAAACTGTGGGCAACTTTTGTAATAAAATCCAATTCCTGTGTAACTCTTGAACTAATCAATCTTGCCACAGCTTTGTTGTCTTCAACAACTAATATGCGTTGTTCGCTCATACAGATTTCCTTGTTTTTAACCTGACCGCTCTCTTGAATGATCAGGTCGCGTTTGTTTGCAATATTTAATATTTCATATTATCTGAAAATATTCAAGGTTTCAAGGTAAAGCCAATCAAAAATCAATATGATCAACAATTACGCAATATTCATGCCATTTACAAAGAAATCATTCCCTGGAATATTTCATATAATTATTTAAAATAAAAGAAAATATCAAGAAAATCAATTTCAAAATTATGACGATGCCATTATATGATTTTTTGTGATTCAATGGCACAAAAATTGCCTTTTTTATTCATGTAAATGTATACAAAAGAGAAATAGAAAGGCGGTTTATATGAAATGCACGAACAATTATTTTATCATTGCGGGAGCGTTTTGGGTATTTTTTATTCATAATAATTTTACAGACGTGTATGCGATGAATAATTATGAACACCCTGACGAATCGTCATATCATGAGATAATAATGGAAAACATTCCAATAGGCAATATAACTGTTGTTGATGAAAATCGACTTGAGACCTATTTTGTTATTTTCTGGCTGTATGGAATAGCCCTTAAGTGTTTATTAATTATCACAGGCGTGATTGTATTTTGTTTTCTGTTTATTATTAAAGGATTCTATCGTTTGTTTCGTCATGGTGAGATTTGACAAAAAAAACAAGGTACGCTTTTATAATTATGCAGCCTTGAGATATTGATAATATAACAGCATTAATTGTTTTTTGATATCTATTAAGGAATGCTCGGAAAATAATTTCCCCATTCGCTAAAGTCACAAGTCAGACAGGTCAGACCCGTCTGACCTGTCCGATTTTTAAAAATGGGGAATTTTTTGTTCGAGCATTCCTAAGCATTTTCATAATTTGGTAATTTGATTATTTCCCACTTTTTAGAAGGGCTATTCTTTTAGAACTATGCATTATTTTTGATATTCAAACAAAAGTATTTGAGTTGATGCAGGTTTTAAAAAAGATTTTGACGAAACAGCAGCGACAAGCAGACACATATCCCCTTTTCCAGTTCTATCAAACCAGAAATAATCGCTTATATATCCTATTATTTCAGGTGTTTTCCATAGTGATACCATTCCCAGCCCATTCCATTTCAGACAATTTATTAAACCGCTGTCAAATTGACGATATCGTTGAAACAAGCGGCTGCCTGATGACGCATTTTGTTGTGAAACAATTATTTCATCTATACTGTCCTGGTCAACATCATCAATCTGTATCCGCTGATTGAGATAAAAAAATTTATCATTTTCATGAGCGGCCTTGTGTCTTGATTTTTTGGGAATAATAAGCATTTTTTTAGATTCAGCATACAATTTCTGGCTTGACCATTTTGTACGAAAGGATGCATTTAGAATTTCCATTTTGTTATTGGAACGAATAAGCACATAGTTCATATCATCGCCAGTAAATCGCCCTTGATGAAATGAAGCAAAATGGCTATTGGGTGGTATGAATTGTGTTTTTTCAACAATCAATTTGTTATTGGAGAATCGTAGCAAGCAGATTTTCTTTGAGAAAAAATGTTCAAGGCTTTGTTTTTGCCCAATAAGATGAACTGTCTGGTCATATCGTCGAAAACATCTGAGGTAATAGGGTTCGTTCTGACAAAGCACTTTAAAGGCATTATGATTCCATTGCAACACAAAGGACACAAGGTGTCCATTCAGCTTATGCACAGCAGTCACATAAAATTCTGGGATCTTATCATTATCGATATCTGCTGAATCCAGCCAGAAAATTTTATGCGTATGATCAGCATTGAAATGCCCCTTCAAATGAATCGAATTATTCGAAAGATCGAACATGTATACATTATGCTTATCCGCAGCAATTAGTTCAGGATAGTTATCATGATTGACATCAGCAACAGTGAGGGACTGAATGGCAATATCAAGCAGTGTAAAAATATCGTAGGAAAAAGGCCCAATCGCTTTTTTTTGTTCCTGCTCAATTTTGGAGCCCATGTCTTCATCGCAAATTGCTTTCCGAATTTCCTGGCTTAATTCATTGATTCTGGGAATGACATCTTTTTCAGAGGATGCCATAATTGAATGCGTAAAACTGGGTTTTTGACTATCTATCTCCCATATTTGCGCATCTATACTATATTGCCCGCCAAAAATTGAAACTGTTCCTGTAATAATTTGAGACAGTCCATTCGCACGCGCAATTTTTTTGGATTGTTTGATATTCAATGATTTTGATAGATCCATATTCAGATTGCGATAATCTTTTACAAGGGTACAATTTTCTGAGGCAAGTCGGGAAAAGAGCATATCACCAATCATTTTTTTAAGAAGCGGCTGTTGTGTTTTGTCATTAATTGTAAATGGCAGTATTAAGACCCCATTTTGATTCTGTGCCCATACATTTGTAAGGATACATCCTGAGATTAGAACAACAAGTACTTGTTTATATATATCTATCATTGTGATTGTTTCCCTTCTTGATAAAGCATCGCAATGGGACATTCAATAATATTGACATGTCCAATTTTCTGAGGCAATATCGTAAAAATAACATCACTTTTTCGTTTTTTATCTTTTTTCATGGCATCAACGAATTCTTTTTTGGAAATATCCATTGATACAGGCAGCTTTAAGCCTTTGAGTAAAACAGTGATTCGTTGAAGGTCAGCAGCATTTAGTAAACCACGATCACATGCAAATTTTGATGCCATGACCATTCCAATACTAACAGCCTGGCCATGAGGTAGTTGCGTCAATTTCTCAATAGCATGACCAAAAGTATGCCCAAAATTTAATTTTTTTCGATTCCCGCTTTCTGTTTCATCCTGTTTTACAATTTCAGATTTTATTATTACAGAATCGTATATCAGCCGTTCAAGGACAACAGCATCCCTGTTATCAATGGCTGAAATATTGTTTTCAATGAACTGAAACAATTGTTCATCAGCAATAATGGCATGTTTGACAATTTCAGCCAATCCGCAACGATAATCTGTCTCTGAAAGGGTTTTAATCATCATTGGGTCACAAATAGCAAACTGGGGTTGTTGAAAAACACCCACCATATTTTTATATCCCTGGATATTCACGCCATTTTTACCGCCCACACTGGCATCAACCTGGGCCAGCAGGGTGGATGCCACAAAACCAAAATCAATGCCCCGCATATAAGTAGATGCTGCAAAACCTGTAATATCACACACAATGCCACCGCCAATGCCCAGTATAAAACTGGAACGATCTGTTTCAAAGGCGATCAGTTGATGATAAATGTCTTGCATTGTGGATAGTGTTTTTATGGATTCGCCTTCACCAATCTCAATAATATCAGCCTTAGGGAAATGATTGCCATATAATTGTCGGACAGTTTTATCTGTTATAATGATGATATGGGACTCAGGCAGATAAATAGCGCTATTTTCAATGGTTTCTCCCACTAAAATTTTAGAGTTGCCTGTATTTGCAGAAAGATTTACTGTTTTCATTGGGTCGTTCCTGTTTTTTATGGTTGGAAAGCGTTACCAAAACAAATAGTTTTCCTTTGCATTGCCAAATTATTCAGGTTATACTCGTAATCATCTATTACGAGATCACGAAAATTGAATAATATAGTATTGTTGTAAAAAAAGCAAGTTTCCAATACTTGGTGAATCGTTTGGGAACAATTCTGACGACACAGATCAAATCTAATACAGTTGACGCCATTACATTTGACATCGCAATCGAAATGCTTTTAAAAGAAAATAATAGTCATTTTGAAAATCTTTATGAAAAAATTCTTCAGCATCAAATGACTTTTTTGGCCATTTTTTTGAATCATAATGGCATGACACAAATCGTTTTAAAAGGTAACAATGAACAATGAAATGGGGAAAGCTGCATTTTTAAACTGAAAACATACTTGCTAAAATGAATAAGATACTTTTCGAGAATTTCTAGCTTATCATCATGGCGTCACCATAGCTGAAAAATCTGTATTTTTCAGCTATGGCTGTTTGATATACAGATAGTATTTCCTGTCGTCCAACAAATGCAGCAATCATCATCAATAATGTTGATTGTGGCAGATGAAAGTTTGTAATTAAGGCATCAACAACCTGAAATGAATAAGGTGGATAAATAAAGCAGTCACAGTAACCCATGAATGGAACAATTTCCTTTTTTAGTTGATAGACATACTCCAATGTTCGAACGCCTGTTGTTCCTACGACAATAATGCGTTGATTGTTATTTTTGGCTTTTTGAATCATTTGTGCTGTTTGTGTAGATATTTCAATATACTCCTCATGCATTTTATGTTGACGAATATCTGTTACACGTACTGGCATAAATGTACCATATCCAACATGCAGGGTTATCGGTACAATTGGAATGCCCATTGTTTTGATTTTTTCCAGTAATTGGTTTGTAAAATGAAGTCCTGCTGTCGGGGCAGCCACTGCGCCATTTTTTTTTGCATATATGGTTTGATAACGATTTTTGTCACTATGATCCGCTGTTCTTTGGATGTATGGCGGCAAAGGTGTTTTTCCTGTTTTATTCAGGAAATCTAAAAAATCATCACACAAAAACTGAATTTCACACCGGCCATTTTTCGGAGCGTTTAACACCAAGGCCTGATCATGAGATGAAAAATAGATCCTGGATCCTGCTTTTGGCGCTTTTGATGATCGAATCATACATTCACATCGAAAATGTCCATCTACTTTTCCCATAACAGCTTGATTATAATCCAAAACAAAAACCTCTATTTTTCCGCCTGTTTCTTTTTTACCCAATAAACGCGCAGGAATAACACGTGTATTATTGACAACAATAAGGTCTCCAGAATCGAGATAATCAATAAGATTGTTAAATTGTGCATGCTTGATCATTTTTGTTTGACGATTGTATACAAGCAAACGTGATTGGTCTCGTTTCGCAGCAGGGGTCTGTGCGATTAATTGTCTGGGGAGGTGATAATCATAATCTTGAATGTGGTATGTCATATTATCTTTCATAATTATTGCTTTTTGCCCGTGTCTGATATTCCGACAATTCTTTCCAATTCAATCCATCAGGCTGACATGGAAATAATGTATTGTTTGTGAACAATGGATCCAGAGAAATATCAAAAGGTGATGATTCAACAGCTTTTGACCACAGTTTGGTGTGAGGAATCGGTGTATAGTAAGCCAGAATGGGCTGAATACCGCTTTCTTTAACACAATCAATTGATTGAATAATTGTTTTTCGCTTTTGTTCTGGCAAACCAATAAGCAAGTAAGCCCCCAGCTCATGACTTTGAAATCCAGCCTGTTTTAAATTCTGGATTGCCGTGTTAAATTCAGCAAAAGTTAACTTGTGATCCTTTCGATTGTTAAAATCCATTGTTTCAAGACCCATTCTCAAGTTTTTAAAACCTGCTTCAAACAATAATTTTGCAACTGTTTTTGATATTTCTCGAATATGGATGGCATTGGGTGTATGAAATCGAATTGGAGAATTGTTTTTCACTATTTTTTCCAACAATGGTATGGCAAATGTTTCTGATTGATATAAAAAAGCATCATCATAAAAAACAAAATCACGCACACCATGTTTCTGATACCAATAATCAATTTCATCACATACATGATCAATGGAACGTCTGCGTATTTGTTTCTCCAGAAAGCCAGATGCACAATAATCACATCGAAATGGGCATCCACGCGTTGTCAACAAAGGTATAAAAGGAATATGGGACTGTAAATCCCATGCCGGGTAGGGAAAGGTATCTAATTGATTGATCTCTACTTTTGATTGTGATTGAAAGCCAGTCAACTGAGTAATGATGTTCAGCACTGAGCATTCTCCAAGACCAGGCTCAAACAAATCGGCATCCATATGTTTTTTTGCGTGCGATAGACATAAGCTGACATATATCCCCCCAAGAACGATTGGGGTATCCTTAAAAACAGAACGAATCGCGTCAATTGTTTCCTGAACACCTGGATACCAATATGTCATGATGGAAGTGACCATGATGATGTTAGGCGCTTGCATTTTTTTTAAATCATTAATAAACCATTCCGGTAAGATACCATATCTAGAATACTTTCGTGGAAAAGGTTTTAGCTTTTTGGGTTTGGGGATTTCTGTTTTTAAATAAGCTCCTCGACCATATCTATATTGTTTTGATGGTAAACTCACTGCATTTGGATGAAAGCGATTCAGACAATCCACAAATGAAACAGTCATGCCCTGTGACCGAACAATGGAAATAAGTTGCATGAGTCCCATGGGACGCGCCCAGAAATCAAATGCAGCAAAATCATGAATCCAGGGATTAATAAATAAAATGTGTGGCGCATTGGATGAGGTCATTGATATTATTCTTTTTCTGCATCTTTGGGAACAAGGTCAGGATAGTATTTCATTGAAGTTTTTTTTAGTTCACGCTGGCTGAATAAAATTTCATATTGTGCAACATCAGTCATGTGGGACAGGCGCAAGGCAATGGATTTACAGTCACTATCAGATCTGCCATGAATCATGGTATATAGATTGTAAGGCCAGTCCGCTGTAGGATTACGACGATAACAATGTGATATATGGGGAGAATCAGCCATTATTTTGCCAACTGTAGGGATCTGTTTTTCATCAACAATCCAGGCTACCATGGCGTTGGATGTGTAGCCTGATTTTTGATGTTTCAATGTTGCACCAAACCTACGAATAATGCCACGATCATTTAATAATCGCAAGTGTTCACAGAATTCTTGTTCAGATATTCCAATCTGCCTGGCCATTTTTTCATAAGGCCGTTCGCATACAGGGATATCTCCTTGAATGGCAGCAATAATTTGTTTGTCACGTTTGGATAACATGATATAATGAATTCGTGTGAGGTAACCAAAAGCAAAAAGGATTGTGTTTGATGTACAAACTAAAACCACTGAAAATCAATAGTTGTACAAATGCGCTTAGCTTTTGATGTCACCTCGGCACAGATATTGTATTTCTAATTATTTTATTTGGTTACTGATTTATTTTATTGCAAAGTACCGCAATTTATATTTTTTTTGTTACATATTATTAATTAGCAATAGCTTCATATATAATAACTGAGTACGAAAATTTTTGCAATGAACTTTTTATTAATGTTGAAAAAGGTCCAGTGCAACATCCTCTTCAATGGAGGTATTTTCAGCAATGGTAAATTTATAAGATGTTAAAATATTGATTAAACCGATACAACCCATTACCATGCGAATGCACAGTTTGAAGTTGTAAAGTCTAAGGATGAAAATGGGAAGGAGATAAAAGAGTCTCAATCAAAAGTTACCAAGAATTGCTGATGTGAAAATCAAGAAGATTGTGAGCATGAATACGTTCTTACAGATGATGGCGCAGGAACGATAGTGCCTTACAGTTTATCTTGTTTAAAAAAAAGAAGAAGTTTTAAGATTCTGAAAATTTAACTATTTTGAATGTAAATATTTCCAAAATTCAAATTTATCCATAACCATTGATCTGTAACATTTTTTTGATTGTACTATAGGAAAAGTTCACTTCAGGAAAAAACATAAAAATCTAAAAAAGATAAAA
>Ga0272440_1002495_pt1 | contig 14291 bp, 19 predicted proteins | sample SSMMMBAug17_FD_192440 | JGI IMG/M metagenome (GOLD analysis project Ga0272440, IMG submission 192440) | Marine sediment archaeal communities from Little Sippewissett salt marsh, Falmouth, MA, United States - SSM-MMB-Aug17 | ecosystem: Environmental > Aquatic > Marine > Wetlands > Sediment ...
GTTACCTGCTGGTAAATCAGTTAAGATAGCCGAATTTAAGTTAAAAGATTATGATTATAAGATTGACCTTTTTAAAAAGGTTGATTTTTTTGATAACGAATTTAAAAAGAATAAAAACCTAACGTTTAAATATACAACTGAAGTTAAACCTGTTTTTATTATTGATGATTCAGACCCATTAAATCCAATAGAAAAACAAATTAAAGTAGTGCCTGACTGGGATAAGGCTATTGAATTTAAAACTTTAAAAGATTTGCCACAAAAAGATATTTATGTTGCTATTTATACAGAAACAATTTTTGGAGAAAAAATATCTTGGATTCCTACTATAGAAGATTTTGAAATTTATGAATGGGCAGATTACGATGTAACTGAAATCGATGTTTTAGAATATGATACAACTGAAGGTAGGTATCAATCTGCTGTAATGATAGATAGTACACATTTTATAGTAGCATATCAAGGTGGTAGTACTTATGGTGTTATTAAGACATTTAGTATAGATGGTAGTTATGATAACATTACTGAGATAGATAGTCTTACACATGATAGTAATGGAACAATGTATCATTCTTTATGTAAATTAGATAGTACACATTTTGCATTATTTTACGCTGGTGGTTCTAGCGGATTTTACGGTATAGTTAAGACATTTAGTATAGATGGTAGTTATGATAATATAACCGAAATTGATGATTTGACTGTAAATTCAGGGTTAACTTATCAAACATCAATAACTACGTTAGATAACACACATTTTATTATAGCTTATGCTGATGCTAGTATAGACGGAATTGTAAAATCGTTATCTGTTGATGGAAGTTATAATATAACCGAAATCGATGTTTTGGAACATGACACTAGTGATTCATATACTAATTCGTTATGTAAGATAGATTCAAAACATTTTGCTTTGGCTTATAGAAGTTCTAATGATGATGGATTTATTAAAACATTTAGTGTTGATAATAGTTATGATAATATAACCGAAATCGATGTTTTGGAACATGATACAACACAATGTGGTTATACTTCTTTAATATTAGTTGATAGTACACATTTAATGTTGGCTTATTACGGTGGGTCTGCGGGGTATTATGGTGTTATTAAAACGTTTAGTATAGATGGTAGTTATGATAACATTACTGAGATAGATGTTTTGGAACATGATACAGTAAATGGTTCATATAATTCGTTAGTACAAATAAATAGTACAACTTACGTTTTAGCTTATACTGGTTCTGACAGCGACGGTTATATTAAAATGTTCACACTTGATGGAAGTTATCAAATTACACAACAATCAAGTTTAGAACAAGATACAACGTTAGGAGCAACAAGTTCATTAGTAAAAATAGATAATAATCATTTATTTTTAGCTTACCAAGGTACAGATAACGATGGTTATGTTAAAACATTTAGTATTGAAGGTAGTTTTAGGTCGTCTAGTATAAGTTCATCACCATCATCAAGTATAAGTAGTAGCACATCTTCTAGTCCTAGTAGTTCAATAAGTTCAAGTATTTCACCTAGTATAAGCAGTTCTCAAAGTCCTAGTAGTTCAGAATCAAGTAGTCCATCAAGTAGTCAATCGCCTAGTTCGTCAATTTCATACAGTATTAGTAGTTCTGTAAGTAGTAGTCAAAGTCCTTCATCTAGTATTTCATCTTCAATTTCATCAAGTATATCGTCTAGTCAAAGCCCATCAAGTAGTATTAGTCCTAGTATATCACCAAGTATTAGTAGTAGCCAATCCCCTAGTGCATCGGTTTCATCATCCATTTCGTCTAGTTTATCAAGTTCACAGAGTCCTAGTTCGAGCATTAGTCCAAGTGTTTCATCCAGTATTAGTAGCTCACAAAGTCCATCCGCAAGTATATCGCCTAGTATATCAAGTTCAATAAGTTCATCACAGAGTCATAGTAGTAGTGTAAGCCCTTCAATTTCTTTAAGTATTTCTAGTAGTGTTAGTCCTTCAATAAGTAGTAGCATTTCTTCATCAATTAGTCCTAGTATTAGTTCATCCATTAGTAGGTCGGTTTCACCAAGTATTTCATCAAGCCCATCTATAGGTTCATCCAGTCTTAGTCCATCAATTAGTGCGTCAATTAGTTCATCGGTGTCAAGTAGTCAGAGTCCAAGTAGTTCGCAGAGTCCAAGCAGTTCAAGTAGTACATCATCAAGTGAAAGTTCTAGTATATCAAGCAGTGTAAGCAGTTCAGAGAGTAGTAGCCAAAGTCCAAGTTCTAGCATTAGTAGTTCAATAAGTTCATCATTAAGCACATCTGAAGAATCCGATAATACATTACAGACAAATTACTGGAATATTAATGTAACATCATCTATAAGTACGTCTGAAGAATTAGGTAACACATTACAGACAAATTATTGGGAGATTACTGTAACAAGATCATTAAAAACTAATTTATGGGATATTAATTTTGTTGTTTCAAGTAGCATAAGTTCAAGCGTATCACCTAGTATAAGTGTTTCACAATCTAGTTCTATAAGCCCTAGCGCAAGTATTTCACCTAGTGTTAGTCCTTCAGGAGTAGAATTTAATTTAAAGATTAATAGTGTTGATTCGGATCAATATACTAAAGTATGTGGTGTATTGAAAAGTAATATTAAATATGTTAATGGAGCAAATTAGGAGGTAAACCATGGCAAAAAAACAAATATTAAACACGGGTAAAGGTAACGAACCTTTTTGGAAAAGTCGTAGAATTTGGGGTGCAGTGCTTAGTGGTGTTGTACTAACAGCGATCTTGATAGCACCAGAACAATATGATCTTATTATTGCGGGAGCTTCAGGAGTAGCAGGAATTCTAGGCTTAACAAGTTGGGTTAAACCAATCAAGAAATAATTATATTTTTTTTAAATATTTATTCATTTGGGTTCTACACTTAGACCAACAATATTTAGATCTTACTTTAGATTGAATCAGTTTAGTTTCGTCTTGATATAATTTTACATTATTATATACATTAATTAACTTATTCTTAAGATCTGCAATTGACGGGTTAGCGAACTTAGAACTAAAATAAGGGAACCTTTGGTTAAGTTGAATAAAACTATCAATTATTACTCTTAATGATTCTACGGAATATTCCGTAGTAGCACCATAATCTGATGTAATTACAGGTATTCCTTTAGATATAATTTCAAGTTGTGGTATTCCTAAACCTTCAGCCCTACTTGGAAATACACCACAATCTACAGAACTGTACAAATCATTTAATCTTTCTACAGTCATATAATCAGTAGTTACAACAATGTTAGATATATCTGTATCTTTAGGTAACAAAGATAACAAATATTGGTTTTGATCGAAATTCTGAATGAACTTGTTCGCATAAATTAAATTTAGTTTCAGGATAAGTTTAACTTTATCAGAATCTCCAAAAGCCTGTTTAAATGCAGGTAACAATACATCTAACCCTTTCCGGTCAGTTTTACTTTTACAATGTGGTGCTGATATATGTAAGAATTTGAAAGATTTATCCTTTTTAAATAAGTCTTGACCTTGAACCTTAAACCTATCATCTATCCCCATATCTATAACTTTTATAGGTAGACCTGTCCAAGATCTGGATATTATGGTTTTACAGAATTGGCTAATGGTCCAAATCTCTTTAACTGCCGGATTTTTCAATGCTTCAATCCAATCATAAGGTAGATCAGTTTCAAAAACCACTATAACCACGATTTTGTCATGATTTTTAGCAATTCTAGGTATTTGTGGAACGTGCCCATTCAAAAGATAGATGTCTTCATTTTCAGGATTAAAATTGTCATAGAACGATTCCCAATAACCAGATATCTTAGGCGCATCAATATTAATCTTATGATCTTTGTTAAGTTGTTCAAGGATCCCTCTTCCAATTACGCATAATCCTTCATTTCCAATGAATCCGCCACCAAATGTAATATTCATATTAACTCAACCTCTTTCTGCCTATATATAACACACATCATTTCTGAAAACGCATAAAAACTGTATTCACCATGTTCGTTAGGTATATCATCTAAATAGATTGCCCCTTTCTGTGCCCAACATAAAAAGTCAGACTTATTAGGGAATGTTAAACATTGTAGATTAGGTTGAATTAATAGTTCATCATGTTTGACTTTAAATACTAAAAATTCACCACGGTTAAGTTTTTCAGGTTGGTTATGTTTATATTTGTATAATTTAGCCACGGTCAATCTCTCTCCAGCAATCACATAATTTAGCTGATAGTTCATCTTCATAGATCCTACCACAATAATCACATTTCCATGCTTTAATTTTAGTTACCATTTTTTATTATACTGTAATAGAAAGTATATATATCTTTCGAATAATCTAACCAAGTTCGGTTTAATATGGTTTGTCTAGCTTCTAACCCCATTTTTATCCTTAATTTAGGCTTTTTTTGTAACAGTGATAATATCTCTGCAACTTGAGTTATCATTGAATTATGGTCCTCTATGTTAACCACAAACCCATTCTTACCTTGTTCAATCAGTTCAGCGCACCCATTCCTGTTAGATAGGATAGGTACAAGACCGCATGACATAGCTTCCTTTATAAACTGTGGATATCCATCTTCTCTAGCTAAACCCAGAATAACAGAAAACTTCTGTAATTGTGATAACATAAACTCTTTACCTCTAGGATGGTTTGGGATCACATGTAACGCAAACCCTGCTTTAACGCAAGATTCCATAGCTTCAGGGTAACCTTTCCTAACGCAAGGGTTACCGCCAAATACCACATTAAATTCAGTTAACCACATACCTGGCAAGAAATAATCTGAATCTACAGTGAACGGGATCCTAACGATCTTATCTTTAAGTATACCCCTATTAATGAAACTTTGTTCTTCAAGTTTTGAAGCTACCAATATATAATCAGCTTCATCATATTCAGCCAGCTGGAATTCAAGGTTTGTCCTAGCACGAAGATCACTACACATTTCAGGATATTTATCTTTCCAGATCTTGTTACCTTGTTCACACCATTCAATCATGTCTAGGATATGACACGAATCACGTTGTAATATTGTTATTGCACCTAACTCTTTAGCTTTTCTGATCCCATATAACGAATGTGCAGAATGACAATGGTAAATGTCCAATGGTGGTTTAATATGATCTAACCTAACTAAATTACCGTTTAATGTAGATTCTCTGACATCAACACCTTTATCATAAGAATACATTAAAGCTTTATCAGCAATTTCATTAAATTGTACTCCGTTAGATCCTCTAGCATATAAAATATTCATCTTTTATTAAGAGTATTCTTCTCTTTTAACAATTCTTTCTGTTTATCTCTAACTTCCTGCAAACAACCAGGTGACATCCTTATTTCTTGTGCTTGATACCAACACCAATGCATAAATGCTCCAACACGTTCATATTGTAAATGTCCTAATAGGTCCTCTTCTTTGTTAAATGCTGTATATACTGTATCCATTCTTTTTAGCCATTTTATTCTTTTTGGTCCCATTATTGTACCTCAAACACAACGAATCTCCCACCCCAAGTATATCTGCCGTGAGAATTGAAATCTTTTGAATAGATATGAGTAAAACCTTGAGATTCAATGAATTTAATTACATCATCGATCTTGTTCCAATCTAAACATTCCCAAGAACCGCCACCCCTACCACCGTCACCTTCACCACGACCAAGTTCAGTTATGAAATGTCCACCCGATCTAAGTACTCTTTTAATTTCTGCAACCATTTTGGTAGGTTCAACGGAATGGTCAATTGAATTAGTAAACACAATATCAGTACAATGGTCTGGGAATTGTATGTCATGAAAATCACCATACATTACATGTTGGTTATCTTTACCTGGATTAAGGTCAATACCTACAGCGAACGCACCCAAATCTTTGAACGCTTTAACTTCAGTACCTACCCTAGCTGCAAGACATAATACTTTTTTATCACTTGGACTAAATACTGAAACACCATCAAATATATTTATTTCAGATAATCTTTCTCTAAGACATTCTCTATAAACTGTATCATACTTATCGATCCAATCTATCTTAGCTAACTTACTTTTCTGATGTTCAGTATACTCATTATAATCTTTATATTGTCTTACTGTAAATCCATGTTCTATAGGTTTGAACTCTTTACTTACCATCGTTTAACCTCTGGACCCATTCATTATCACCTTGAAAACCTTGTGGATTAACTTCAAACGTGTTAACTTTCTTTGGGTCTAACTTATCTTTCATTTTCCTCAAATGTACATACATTGTATATTCTCCTGAATGTTTACATTTAATCTTACCATCTTCCCATACATAACTTCCAATATCATATTTATGTAGGTCCCGATACGTTTTCTTAATTAAACCTTGGTTAGCTATCTCGTTAACTACAGTTGTCATAGCTTGTTCGTTTGAATGGTAATGTTTATCAGCAGTTTCAAATATTTCTTTATAATGTGTAGGTTTCTTAATTGATTTGTATATTGTGTTAACTGTTTTATTATTCCTAAATATTGTGAATGGACCGCACACTTTACGTTTATCTGATGAGATTATGTCAAACTTACTCATTAAACTATCACTAATGAAAGCCCTAATATCCCCAAACAATACATCTAGATCTGTGTGACCCCAGAAATCGTAATCTCTTAACCATTCATTAAATATAACTCCAAAAGAGGGTCTGATGTCACAATATTTGTAAGGTTTGAGAACTTTAATGTCAAGTTGAAGTGTTCTTGACATTAAAATATTCATATTTTTAATAGAATATTTAATAAATTTTACATTTGGTGGAACATTATCAGGTATTTTATCATCAATGAATATTATCCAATTTACTGTAGGGTTATATCTGCAAGTTTCAAGGAATAGATTAATCCAGTTAGGTAACTTCCCGAAATATACGTCAATCAAACATATTGATTTCATTCTTTTTCCTCTTTTAATTTCCAAATAACATTACAAATATTACATGTAACATTAACTTTAGTTAAACCTACTTTTCGTAATAAAATTAATCCTTGTTTAGCTTCTTCACAACCTTTACAACTCATTTTAGTTTACCTTCATTACCTATTAATTCTAAAATATACCTATTTCTACTTAACATATGATCTGGATCCTTATCCATACCACAATTACCTTCAGGCAAATCGATAGTATGTTGTCTTAAGTCCCAATCAATCCAATGTGCATCTTTCTTACCGTTAGCTGCATAATAACTAATATAAATGTCATCATTCCTAACTCTACCATCAGTAAACAAAGGTACATTCTTTAATACTTCAGTACGCATACACATACATCTACCTTTAACTATGTCTGCATGACCTGTTCTAACTTCAGGTCCGTTGTATGGTGAAGACCCTGGAACTATCCTTTTACCGAAAGGTCCAACTATCCCAGTAGGATGTTCATTAATAAGTTTAAGTGCATGTTCAATGAAAGTGTTATCTTTAGGAATAATGTCATCATTCATAGTAATCAAGTATTCAGTTTCTACCATTGGTATCATCATCCACTGAGCGAAACTATACATATCTACATTAGAATTAACTATCCAATCAACCTTTTTAGTAGTGAATTTAATGTCAGGATTATTGTTCCATAAGAATATTGTAGGTTTAATTGTTTGAGTTCTGAAAGATTGAATTATCTGTTTAATGTTATCTATCCGTTTCCAACTCAGTAAGATTACTGTAACTCCTTGTTTCATTTTAAACTTTCTAACCTAGCTAATTCTAACTTAGCACATAATGTATGCATAAAATCAAACACTTCTATAAATTCTTTAGTTTTGTTATTGATAAATTCTTTATATTCTTTAGGAACATTATCTTTTATAGCCAATTCAACATATTGACTAATCCCTCTTAAACTCTCATCACGAATACGATCAAGATTCCTTTCAATAAAATATTCTTCTTTCTCAGTTAGTTCTACTTTTATCATATTTATCACCCAAACTTTCCAAATATTTAATTAAATCATTCATATATTTAGTTATTGATCTACACCGGATCATGTTTCTACAAGTACCTTCTTTAGGTTTATTGTTAGACCAATATCTTATTTCTCGTTTAATAGCTTTAACATTTCTAATGTTAATTATGCTCCCATGTTTATGATGTACAATAAGTTCACTTGCGCCAGTATTTTTAGTACATATTACTGGTTTATCGCAAGCTAACCCTTCAAGAACAGTCATATTCATTGAATCTTCAATGCTTGGTGCAAGAACTACGTCACATTGGTTATATAACCTAATTAATGTATCTCTGTCAACTCTACCTCTATTTTCAATAGTTTCAGGTATTAATCTACCCATTTGAAATTCTCGGTTACCTTGTTTATTAATTACGTTAGTTTTGTCACCACACATGATAAATTTGAAATCAAATCCTTCACGTTTAAGTTCAGTGTACGCTTTCATTGCATACTGTGTACCTTTAATTATGAATTGTTGACCAGGTAATAATACAGTAAACCTTGTTTCTCTAGGTATCTCTTGTGGTTTAAATATATCAATCTCTACACCTTTAGGGATAACTTTAAGTTTCTGTTCAGTCACACCTGCATCTAAACAAGCTTGTTTACTAAATTCAGAATAAACAATAATGTAGTCTGCTAATTCAATTTCTTCTTTCCTAGTTTTAGCCCACATGAAAGGTCTTTCATCCCACATGTCCCACTTTTCACATTCTTCAGTAAGTAATTTACAATATAAGTCTGGGTGTGAACAAACAAGTTGTAACACTTTAATCTTATTGGGATTATCTTTAAACACTTGTAATCCACCACAATTCTCAGTAATATAAATTATGTCTGCTCTGTTAGGTGTATTAGTCAAATAACCCAAATCAGATAACGTATGTTTAAAATGGTAATTACTAGTAAAATAACAACCATTAGTGGGGTCACCCTGTGTAGCTTTATAATAGATCTTCATATTCTTCAATTTGAAACTTAGTAAACCGATCCATACTAACTTGTTCATTTAATTGTTGATACCATAACAAAGTTATCCTAAGTGTTTCATCTATAGATAACTTACCTTCCCAACCTAAATCATTTTTAGCTTTGGTAGAATCTAACGATAATAACACAGATTCCTTTTTAGAATTGTTAGGGTTACTTTTATCGATCCATTTTAGATCAGACATAGCTTGTATTTTAGTTACAAGCTCTTTAACTGAGATCACATGAGATTGGTCCGGACCGAAATTATAATTCTCAAACTTAATTTTAGAATCAAATAGATCTTTACCAACTAACAAATAACCCCACAATGGTTCAAGTACATGTTGAAATGGTCTAGTTGAATTTGGGCTTCTAACCTCTAAAACATTCCCCTTTTTGATAGATTTTATTATGTCTACCATAATCCTATCTTTAGCCCAATCTCCTCCACCTATCACGTTACCTGCCCTAACAGAAGCAATGTTAACACCACTAAGTTTAAAGAATGAATCATAATATGATTTTATAGCTAATTCTGCGCAAGCTTTACTAGCTGAATATGGGTCAGATCCACCTAACTTATCATTTTCTCTATAACCCCAGATCCATTCTTTATTGTCATACACTTTATCTGTTGTTATCATTACAGCAGATTTAACTGATTTTGTATTCCTGATACATTCTAGAACATTAATTGTACCTTGAGTATTAGTTTCAAAAGTTAATTTTGGATTATCGTAAGATTCACGAACAATAGGTTGTGCAGCTAAATGAAACACAAGTTCTGGTTGAAATGAATTGAATAAATATAACAAATTACCATAATTAAGAATATCATAACTAGCAGAGGTAATATCATGCATTATATCAGTTTGTTCATAAATTCCATCTTTATCACCAAATTTATGATCTATACCTAGAACATCAGCACCCATTGAGTTTAACCAAAAAGCTAACCAAGACCCTTTAAATCCTGTATGGCCAGTAACTAATACTTTTTTACCTTTATAGAACTTCTTAATTTCATCTAGTCTAGACATTTTTTCAACCCCTCTTCAAGTGTAACTCTAGGAACCCATCTAATCTTATTATAAGATATAAAACCATGATTTTCGAATATCCTAGCTTCACCATCCCGCATGGGGATTTTTCCATACGCAAGACTAATTTCTCCTTTAGTAACTTTGTTAAATATATCTACAACTTGTCTGAGTGTGAAATTTGTGGGGTAATGTAATGGTAAATAATGTCCCAACTCTTTAAAATCTTTATTAGTATTAATTAATATTTCAATAGCTAAAACAATATCATCAATGTGAACAAAGTTACGTTGTTGATACCCTGAACTCATTTCAAATGTTTTATTTACATGGTAAGCTTGAATCATTGAAGGGATAAACATGTTTCCGGTCTGTGTTTTACCATATATGATTGAAGGTACTAAAGTAACAATGTTTAATGGTGTATTCTGGTCCATTAATGCTGCATAATCAAAAGCCATCTTTTTACATACACCATAACATGACCTAGAATTGTTCATTTCTGAAGACCCAAACAAAATAATATTACCTTTGTAACCTAACTCGAAAGCAATATCTAACAAGTTCTTAACACCATAAAAGTTTACATTAAACAACTGATACCGATCATTAAAATCTTTAGATAACATTCCTGCACAATTAATAAGATAATCTGGGTTATGTTTTGAGATCATACTTATCAGTGAACCTTTATCCATAATATCACATTGGTCCTGATCTAAAGGTATCACTTCATAAGATTGATAAATATCTTCATTTAATGATCTTACGATCTCGCTACCTATAAAACCTTTACTCCCCAGTACAACTATCTTCATCATCTATCAGCTCCAACATATCTAAAAAGTTATAATTTCTTGTCTTAGTCATTTTACCACTTATTTTTATCCATTGCATAAATGTTATTTAAATCTTTATAATCTTTGTAAGTGTCCATACATTTCCAAAACCCGTTATGTTTATAGACCATTAGTTGACCATACTTTGCTAAATTAGTTAACGGTTCTTTCTCTAACATTTGATTCTCATCAGTTAAAAAACTAAAAAACCCTTTATCGAACACGAAAAAACCACCATTAATATACCCTTCAGTAATGTTAGGTTTTTCACTAAATGAGTTAACAGTGTTACCTACAATGTCAAGTTCACCAAACCTTGAAGGTGGTCTGACACCTGTAACTGTACCTAAATAAGGGTGACCTTTATGAAATTCTAACAATTTAGTAATATCAATGTCTGCCACACCATCACCATAAGTTACCATAAACCTGTCAGAATATACATATTTTTCACACAATTTAATCCTTTTTGCAGTTAATGTGTCTTCACCTGTGTCAACTAATATAACTTTGAAATCTTCTTTATTTTCGTCAAGTAACGTAACATTATTATCAATCATATCAATCTCTAAGTCGCTAGTATAATTTTGATAATTCAAAAAGTAATCTCTAATCATGTCACCTTTGTAACCTAACGCCACAATAAATGTTCTGATTCCATGTTTACGATAAATGTCCATTATATGATGTAATATAGGTTTACCTTGAATTTCTACCATTGGTTTAGGTTTAAATTCTGTCTCTTCACGTAACCTGGTACCTTTACCACCTGCTAAGATTATTACTGGTATATCTTCATTCATTTTGTATTTCCTCCTTAATTATAACTCCTGAATGTCTCAAATCACCTAACAACTGATTATAATATTGTAATAATCTATCAGATTGTGGAGTGATATTCTTACCTCTGACTTTCCCCTTCAAAAACTTCTTAACTTCCATGATACCTTTAAGATCTAACATAAATTCAAGATCATTTAGAAATGTCTTAATTTTAGGATTCTTTTCTTTAATTCTCAATTCATTAAGTTTCATTAAGAAGTAATCAATCCGGATCATATTTTCTGGTGTATTTTTAGGTATATACAACTTAGATTTAGTACATTTCACTATTGTTGAATAAGTTAACTTCTTAAATCCATACCTTGCAGGTGCAGGGATCTCTTCAGTTTGGTAATATTGTATTATCCTAAATTTGTTATCATGAAACTTAAACAAACTTACCCACTGATCTAATGAAGGAAACCTCATTAAGTTATCAAACGGATCTTCATGTTTAGGATATTGACCAGGTGCAGACATAACTAAAATACCATTATGTTTTAAACAGTTATACAGATTATCTAGCACATGAATGAAAGGTTTAGTTATATGTTCAATACAATTACAGAACAAGATTATATCATATTTCCCAGGTATATATTTATTAATGTCAGAAATTATATCAACACCTTTACTTTTCTTAATGTCAAGGTTATTTATCTTATTATTATTTTGTATTAATGGATACATTAGTTCAGACCAAATATAAGGTTGTTCCTTTTTATAGAACTGTTCGTCAGAACTTCCAATATTAAGTATATTCTTATCTTTGACATGTTTTAACATATCTTTGATTGCTATAGCTTCCTCTTCTAGCATTTCTCAACCTCATCCCAAAACAATTCTGGCGCAGAATAACATAAATCTAACATGTCCTCGTTAGGTAAATTATAACTCTCGATCCCTGTCTTGTGAGATTTTTGGAACTTAATTATGTTACATCCTGAAGCTAACGCTTCACTATAAACTCTACCAAACGGTTCATCCCATTGTGGGTTAGTTAACATATAACTATAATTACCATAGATCTTAGGCATTTCTTCATATTTGAATTCACCAAGATAGTTATGGTACTTATCGATCCGTTCAGCAACCTCTTTATTGATCTTCTTACCTGCAATGTTAAGTTTAATTTTCTGTGAATCAGCATAATCTAAAACTTGATTGATCCCTTTATGGTTCATTAGTACACCAACAAACAAATATTCATTCTTTTTAGTCTTGTTTGGGTGGAACATACCTTTCTCAAGCGGGCTAGGTATAAATATTGCATCCCTAAGTGTCATTCCGAAAAACTTCTTATGATTCTCTAAATGTAACGGACTAAGAAATATGTTAAGTTTAGAGTTAGCGAACAATTTAATAAAGAATGGTGAAGGACTACAATTCTCGTTACATGAATCACACCTTAAATTACGATATTGACAAAATCCATAATCATGCACATAATTAACATATTTCTTGTTATGTATTATGAATGAGATTACACCTTCCTTAAACATATTAATGTTGTTAAGGATTATTATGTTAAATTTATCCAGTTCATGTTCGAATTTAATATCTTGGTCGTGTGTAAACACTATTATTTCGTGACCTCTCTTCCTACCTTCATTAATCATTATCTGGTTAGTTATTGTAGCACCACCTACATATTGTTCAATACTATAATCATTAAACCAAGCAATCTTCATTTATTTACCTCTTTTGGTTTTCAATATAAACTGACACATCCTATCAAGACTACTATTTCGTATACTTGTTGTGTGATATCCACTTTTACCTTTAATCTTCTTCAAATATCCTTTCGCTAACTTCTTAACGTAATCTATCTCATGTTTTTGCATACTTAATAATCTTCTATCTTGTTTCCATGATTTTATACTTCTAATCAGTCCCATTTTTGTTTACCTCTTGTTGTTCTTTAATGATAACTTGTCTATGGATCTCATTTAACATATGTTTATTTAAGAAAGATTTATGTAAGAACAAGCTGGTTTCTTCGTTACCATGAAATATGGTTAACGTATAATTATTTGGGTTAGAGAATAGTGCCCTAGCATTGAAAGGGTTAATCAACTTATTAAGTTTATAAATAAAATAAACCCGATCAAACTTATCTTTGATCTTACTTATTCTTTTAGACAACTTTGGTATGAGTTCCATTTTCTGCATTTAGGACATCTTATTTTTGTCCCCTCCTTATTTAGTTCTGGCACGTTATCCTGTTCATATTTACATTTGCTACATTGAAAATACACTTTATCACCCGTAATACGACTCATCTAACTTATAATATGTGTTCTCATGACCGGTTTTCTTAAATTTAGTAACTACTTTTATTGAAATAAGAAATGTTAGACCATCACCAACCCTATTATATTCTCCACCAATCTTATTTTTTATGTGTGTAATAAGTAACCCTTCTTCATGATCCCTAAGCACGTTAAATATTCTCCTTAATATTCTAGTGTTAGCATATGGACTTGTTTTACTCATTATCTACCAGCTCAACTTTAACCCTAACCCTCTTACCTTGATATTCTTTAGGTAAATAGATCTGATTAACTTTAATCAATCCCTGATACCCTGTTTGAGTAGATTTAACTATGGTCCAATTCTTTATCCTA
>Ga0272440_1002496_pt1 | contig 14291 bp, 10 predicted proteins | sample SSMMMBAug17_FD_192440 | JGI IMG/M metagenome (GOLD analysis project Ga0272440, IMG submission 192440) | Marine sediment archaeal communities from Little Sippewissett salt marsh, Falmouth, MA, United States - SSM-MMB-Aug17 | ecosystem: Environmental > Aquatic > Marine > Wetlands > Sediment ...
TTATATTCTACAGGCAGCACATAAAAAAAAGGTTAAAAAACTTTTTTAAAATAATTATAATAGTTTTTTTACCATACATTATATACTTTGAGATTAGAGTAATGTTTTAGTACAAAAAAGAGATTCTATAATGCCAAATATTGATTCCATTATTTGAATATTTGGCATTATAGAATGTTGAAAATATCATCTTTCAATGATAGTATAAGGATAATTATAAAGTTCTTTGGGCAATATATCGCTACCATTAAGAATTGGAATTTTGTAATCATTGGGAACGAGAAAGGCAGCTATTTGTTTAGCTTTATGGTCACCTCCTTTGGTTGTAATATCACATACCCATTTTCCATTATTGTTTATTTGTGTTAATGGTTTGTTATTATAAGGTTTATTATACCATCCATTCACATAGATAAAAACAGCAACACCATAATTTTTCCAGGTAACATTTTCTACACGGCCTTTTAAATTTTTTAATCTATTATTATAAGAAGGTGTATAATCAAATGAAATTGTGGGTTTTTTTGCTTCAAACTTTTTTGATGTTGAAAAATTATTTATGTAGAAGTCTTCACAACGTCCACCATGTAGAATAGAAGCTCCTTGGGATGCGGCACTACAAGCATTTGGATAGGTAAACATGTCACAACCACAAACAGGCAAATAGTTAAAGTAGCAAATAGATGGTTTTTCTACACAATAACCCATTCCTAAACATTCTCCAGCTTTTTTTTCACAATAAAAACCTTTAACGCATTGATAATTATTAAAACATTCCATTTTAGAAGTCTCTGCTGAAGACACTGATATTGTAACTGGAATTACAACAAATTTTTTCTCTGGATCATTCGATTGAATCTCTAAACGGCCCTCATATTCTCCTTCATCTAGATTTGTTGCATTTATTTTAATTGAAATAGTATTAGATTTATTTTTTTCAAGTTTACCAGTCATAGGAGTTCCTGAAAGCCAGGAACATGAATTGGCTTTAAATATTTTGATTGCCAAATTTTCATGTAAATACTTTTTATTAAATAAGACTCCTAAACCATTTGTTCCATCCTCATTTTCTATTCCAATGGAACAACTATTAATTTTTACTTCATCTATTCGTTTGTACTGCATAAGGATGGAACCATCGCTATGTAAAATGATTTCAGCAGTAATATCTCCTTTATCTGCGTATCTTTCAAAATGATTAAATTGGATAATAAGTTTATTTTCAATTGTTTGATAATACACTTGAGTGTTTTTACCAGGACGAAGGTCATCCCAAAACCATGCAACCATATTGTTTGGAGTATCAGAATCAGGTATTTTCCTATTTGTCCATTTAGTTTTATTCGTTGAGTCTCCTATAGTAATATACCCATTGGATGAAATATAAAAAGTTTGATATTTTTTGTCAAAATATGGAAACTGAAAACCTATTGAATATGGGCCTATAACGTTATCATCAGATAGTTTGTCTACATTGTTACCTGTTTTTGAAATATCAATCCATTTAAACTTAATGTCATTATCGGAATCACTGTCTCCCCATTTATATTTGCTTGAACCACAAAATGTTGACATTGACCACTTTAAAGACTGATCTCCTAAATTCTCAATTTTCATTTTTTTTGTGACTGTTTTTCCTTTCCTTACCAGCGCGCGAATTTTATCTGTATAAGTGACTAATTCTGGGGGCTTTATAGGATTACTATAAAAATTTACAGGTATAACAACAGGGTTTTCCATATTATTTGCGTTATGACGAATGATAATATTGGCTTTATAGTCAGTTGGTATATTGGTTGTAGAATGGCAGGAAATTGTAATATTTTCTGACTGCCCATTAGTAATAGTACCACTAGCATTCTCAATCGTAATCCATGGAGTATCATTAGAAACCCAGTATAAAGAATTTGCTATGATATCAATTCCATCTGACTCAGGGTCCCAGTTTTCACCATTTTCACTGTTTGGATAAAAGCCAAGATCAACTATTCTCGAACCATTGATGACCTTGCTTGCAATAAGAGGAGCTCCATCTTTCCAATCTGCAATACGCTCAGAATTTTCTGACAACTGTAAACTGTCTGGTCTAAAACTATACTCTCCTCCAATAAAATTTTTAACATTGTTCATAATGAAATGACTTTGATTATGTATTTCACCCAAAGAAGATTTATTCAGTTTTATTATGCCCCTGGGTATAACACAATAATTATCATCTTTCCAACGGCCTTGAACTGAATATTTTTCAGGTTCAAAACTTGAAACTTCGAATAACATTGAAACAACACCGCCTTTGTGATCAACATAGTCAGCTAATGCATTTCCTAACATAACAGGATCGGCGTATTGATAAGTTGTAAACAAAAGAACCGATTGAAACAATTGAAGTTCTGAATAATTTGGGGTGAAAAAACTTATATCAATTACAGTAACTGACGCAAAGTAACCTGTTTCTAATAATGAATTCTGAAGGTCTAATAAAAAATTAATATTATCTGTTCCAAGGATTGCAATATGAATCGATGAAGCAAAACTGGAAGACATTTTAGTAAAAGCTGCATCTGAAAGCTTTATTTTTGATGATTTAGATAGATTCATATTAGAAGTATTCATGGATCTCATTTTTTTTGATTTTATTACTTCAGGTTGGACATTGACTAAATCAACAGAGCGCAATATTTTCTTATACCTTGACTTATTGATATGATATGAACCATTGTTTTCTAATTTAATGCTGTATTCCAGTTCACCACAAGAATTGCTGGAGTTACTAATAACAAAAGATTGAGAAACAGTTTTTCCAGAAGTACTGCTGATATCAAATGAATCTGTTTTATTAATTTTTATATCTGGTTGAAATGTATCAAATATTTTTTCATTACTATTCAATATTTTTGAATCATCTTTAATGTGGGCAACTAACCTGAAATGATAAGTTGTTTTTGGCCTGAGATTATTAACTCTAATAGTTACAGGAATACTGTCACTTGAAGACGTAATTTCAAAAAGTTCTGTTTGCTCTCCATAATTTTCAGTTTCACCATATTCAAAGTAATAGTTAATGTCATTTCCATTTGGATAAATTATTCCTGTTAAATCAGCAGAATGGCATGTAATGTTATCTGCTTTTTTTGTTATGACTTTTGGAACCTGGGACTCATATGCTAAATAGGCAACCGCGCATGCAACAGCAGCAGAATTATACTGTATTTTCATATAACCATTTTCACCCCACTCTTCTCCCCAACTGTTTCTAAGAATCCAATAACCATCTTTTTCAATATCCCCATTATCGTTCCATCCAACAAGGCTGACACTATGATTTGTATAGGTATTGAAACAATCTGAGTCTGTATCATCACATTCTTTGTAACTATCTTCATAAATACCACTATCATAAGCTTCAAAAGCAGGAATTACTTCAACCGCAGCAACAACACCACCATAAATCATGATAGCTGCTTTTATGGCATCAATATCATTGCAGGGAATTCTGTTCCATGAATCAAATATCGTTTGAGGTACAGTGTCTGAAACATTTAATTGACATGAATTGTTAAGGGAGTCATATGGGAAGTCACTTTCATTAATGACACCATGCAACGTCAGCGCTTCTAATTCATCGTAATTATAATCAGCTCCTCCGCAACCATCAAAACCAGAAAAAAAATCAGATAAGCAAAAGGCCAGGTATGCTTCAGAAAAGTCTGAACAGTTACTATCAAATTTGTTGTTTTTTAAATTATACACAGCTTCAGCAGCAGCAATCGCAGCAAAGGAATAGCATGAACCGCAGAAATCCTGATTTCTTATTGGGCCTATGTAAGTTTTTTGATTGATGGACCTTAAATCAAATGATTCTGGCAATTCATGATCTAAATATTTTGCAACTGGACCTAAACCTTTATTTTGTGTTCTTAGTTTTATTTGATTTGATGGATGTCTTCCATAAAACCTTTGCTTGTCTTCTGGTGACATATTGAAAACCCAGTTTTCTTTTACACTAAACTGAAAATTATTGTGCCGAATCTTTTTTTTGATCATAGTTATGTTATCAGTGCTTTTGAATTTCATAATTTTTCTTGAGTCCCCAAATACAAAATTTGGTATACAAAATGTTGATATTAAAAGAAAAAGCATTAATATTTTGATAAGTTGTTTATCATTCATAATTTATTCTCCTTATTTATTTATCTATTTATTGTTTTAAATATTTTTTACAATTATTTACAATATGTTCATATCTGCTAGGCCATGGTTCATTATTTAACGATATATGGCACTTATCAGTTGATGGTCTATAAACAGCAATTTCATCAATACCATCATTGTCTAAGTCCCCTGAAAAAGGGATATCACCTCTCTTGCCCCATTTAATTCTTTTAACAGAATAATTGTAATACTTACTGATTGACCAGACACCAGTATTATTATTCCAAAAAGATTTTTCTTTTTTTTTGTCACCATCAAAATCAGCATATATAGTATATCCAAAGTTTTTTGATCCTATTTTTATCTTTTGAGTAGAATAATTTTTCAATGTATTTTTCGATAACTGGTATCTGACCTTCCTATGTGATACACCCTTTTGATGATTTTGGTATTCAGCATTTGCATCAAAAAGAAAAAAACACATACAAAATAAAATTAAAAAATTTAGTCTGGTAAAGTTACGTTTCATTTTTGATATAATAATCATACATTCCCTCCTTTTTTTAAGGTTTAATTTGAACTTTTAAATAGATTATAGATTATAATGATAATGAATATGTATAAAATGGTAATTAATTAACTTAATATGTATTTCTTATTAATAACCACCTAATTATATTGTGAATATTTTTTTATAATGGAATGAATTATGTGGGGGTAATATAAAAAAGAAATTTAAAATAAGGGAAAAAAATTAATTAGATATAATTATTGAATCAATAATATTGTTATTTGAATTTAAAAAAATTTTCATTTGATCTGTTGAATGCTTGTAAATATCATAACCTTCACGAGTACTAACATTATGAATAAGTTCGATTTTATTGGGCTGGTCAATTATTTCCTTTTTTTTCAGTTTAACCTCTATATATATTGGTATATTATCTAAAAAAAGTATTTTATAATCATGATTGGAATAGTAATTAGCAACACTTTTTTGTATACCCAGTTCATTTAGGTCAGAAACATTTTCTTCTGTTAAATCAATAATTTGGTCTAAACTTTTTTCTAACATTAGTTTATTATCGTTAATTGTACTAATTAAATCGTCTGGTAAAATTAATTTTGAAAAATCAATACCCAGAGCATTATCTTCTATAATATCAACAGAAGAAAACAAAGTTTTTTGAATATGTGCTGAAAATTGATCATTGTTGAAATATTTTGACCAATAATGGTTAGCTTTATCTATCTTTTCCTCTTCCCAAAAAATTTTTCCTATATTATAGAAAGAAGCATTTAGAGGATTGGAATTTGCTTTTTTTTCTATATTCATAAGAATGTTTATTGCAGACAATTTAGTTTTAGATTCGTCCATAAAAGGGTCACATTTTCCACAAAGATATCTGACAATGGCTAAATTATTTTTGAATAAATTTATATGTTTATCAGCCATTTTTAAAGATTGATTATTAATGAATTGATTTATCTCTTCCAACAAATTATTTGCTTCTTTATAATGGCTGCATTTTCCACTAAGGATATACGCTGAAGACAAATTCAACTGAGCATTAAAATAAAAAGGATCTTTTCTGATAGCATCTTTGAAATTTCTGATACTTTCTTCGATAAAATGACGAAATGTATATTCATTGCAATTTCTCTTTGATATAAAAGCCCTGGCATTTGAGTCTGTGTCAATAGCTGTTGATAGTTTGAAACGAAAAGCTTTTTCAGGGTCACATTCAGCAAGTATTTTAAATGCTTTTTGATAATAGCTCAGTCCAATATTATTTGAAACCTCTCTACCAGGAAATTTTTGTTTAAAAGATTCAAAAAAATCAATAGCATCATCATATCTTTCAATTAGATATAGCCTTGTTCCAATATCAAAAAGAATAATATGCCTTTGCATATTTGTGCATAAATCTGATAATTGCTTTTCGCGTTTATTGGGTAAGGGGTGTGATCTATCTTTTTTAGGATTATCATATGTTTGTTTTACCCATTTTTCAATAAAAGAAGTATTTGCAATTGCTAAAGGGTCATAACCTGCCATTGTAGTATAGATCAATCCATCATAATCAGCTTTATACTCAATATCGCAAAAAGAATGATCATCAGAAGGCATCTTCCAAAAATTGTCATTTGCCAGATGTGCCATTTCATGGCCCAATACAAAAGCAAGACAGGATTCACCAATATCATTTTCCAGTGTTTGAAAACAAAATTCAATGGCACTCCTGGAGACTATAACAGATCCATCTTCTTGAGATTTAGCCCATACACCAGGTTTTTCAGAAATGATAAACTTTGGAAATCGATTTGATCTTTTATCTGCTACGTTTAATACACGTTTAAAAATTGAGTAAGCTTTAAAATCATTTTTAGATTTTAAATTGTATGCACAGAAATAAGGTTGATTTATTTTTTTTTCTGTTTCTGTTTTTGTTTCTGTTTCTGTTTGGTTCAAAAGTTCATTTGCCATGTAAAGCGTCTTTTTTGAATACTTTTTCTCTGTTTTTTTGGGCACAGGTATCTTTTCCATATCAGGTTGTTTCAATGGAATTGAACAGGCAAGGCAAAAAGTTAAACATATAAAAATTATTGTTTTCATGGCATTATATTCTTAAAGTGTTATTCTCAGCAATTTATAAGTATTTGGGTTCCAAGACGTCTGGTTTCCAGACTTAAATATGGAAACCAGAAGTCAAAAACTTATTAAAAATCAACTTATGGACTTAAATATTCAATGACCTGGTCCAGGTTATTTTTTATCAGTTTGCATTGTTTTTTATTGAACAGCAGTGAATCATTACTTTTCAATACAGCATCAATATTGGAAAAACAGTCATTCACAAGTTGTTTTTCTGTATCAGTCGTCTTTATGATATTATATTGATATCGAATATCATGCAAAATATCAATTTGATTATCCACAAATGTTTTTGTTGGCTTTTTACAGGTAATGCATACATTTTTAAGAATGTAAAACCATTTACCCAAATAATAATATACTTTGATATTATTTTGTTCCAACTTTTCCTGTGTTTTTTTCATTATATTATTATCATCAGTAATTAAAAAAACTGGTGGGTTTGTTGTTGATTCTCCTAACAATAACTGCCTTCCATTATATAAACCTGACGCAAAAGCTCGCGCGCTATCCTTTACATTTATTGTCGTCATAGCAAAAGATGATTTTTCCCAAACAAATTTTCTGGAATCTCTGACTGTCATATGGTCTTTTTGAGCAAGATTGTATGTTTGATCAATCTGATCTGAAAGTGAATATGATTGCGACCAAAACATGGTGATTAGAAAACAGAATGTTATTGATACAGCATTACCCATTAACTGTTTTCGATGAAACACAATATTAGTTAGTGAAAATGCAAAAATTACTGTTAAAAAAAATTTAACAAAAAGTGGAATTTGATCGCGCATAATACCAACACTTGGAAATACCATTATCGAAATAATAATAATAGGCAGGATGTATTTTAGTAAATATTCAGCAGTAAAACACTTTGCTAAAGTTGTTTGTAAGCCCAGTAAGGTGTATCCAAAAGACGGGTTGATATTATATTTTAAAGCGATTTCCGGGTATACTTTTAAAATATCCATAATTTCCCTCTGAACTGTCTTTGAAAGCTCAGTCATCAGTTTTGAATCGTTATTTAAAACAGGATAGAGCATTTCTTCAACAGTTTGTGAAGGGAAATGTCCGATTTTCATTTTTACTTTCACAGAATCAAAAAATATCTGTGAAAACTGTTCGATATTGGGTTTTGCTTTCATAGTTATATATCCCTTTTATGTTTTTTATTGACAAAAAATTTCATAAGTTTGTTTACAAACACAATCCCTGTTCTTGGATAAAAGATAACGATTTGAATGAATAGTTTTATTATCAAAATTAAATTGCTCCTTTAACTTGCCTACAAATTCTTTTCGATCCTCTCCTTGCAGAAAACCAAACAAACTATAATTCCATATTCCATTGTCGTAATCATCTTTTTCAGTTTCTCCATTCTGATTAATTATTTGCTGATTTTCTACACGATCTAAAAGCTCATTTAATTTTTCTCTAATATACGTAAATCCATTTTTGCAAGCCATTGAATCAATGGTTAAAATATCAATAATCAAACAAACAAACCAGAATAACGTTCTGTACCTTGAAATTTTGTCTACATTTCCCTGTTGTTCAGCATCAGAAAAAAGAAATGTTAAAAATGAAAAAGCATCATTTTTACTGATATAGACGCATTGAATAAAAACTTTAGAAAGATCTTCCTGATGCTCCATCACGATTTTACCAACTTCATCAAGGTCAAAACGATCTTCGATAATGATTTCAACAGTTTCTCTTTTTTTAAATAGCACAAAATGTTTGATACAAGGATCAAAATCCAGTCCTGCCAGAGCATGTTTCATAAGAAAAGTTCTTGCTTCATCATATTTGCGATGCTCACTTTTCCTTTTATGCGATAGAATGATACTAATCTGGCGTTTTACGAATTTACGATCGCTTTGAATTACCTGAGCAAGAACTTTCGTTTGCTCATCCTGGTTCCAAACGCTTATCATATCCTTTATCAACAGGTTCGCTTTACTTGTAAACACGGTTAACCTCTTTGCTTATGGTGTTTATCATAAAAGTAGATTTGTATTTTTTTTGATGGTATTTTTTTTACTTAATTTTAAAAGATTTTTTATTTAAAAAGAAAATTCTTTTTTTAAGAGCTTCTCAAACAGCTTATCTTGCTTGTGAAGATCAATTTTTATCTTTTGTAATTTTTGGGATAAAAATTTTACAGTTGGTTTTATCATAAATTCAATGCGAACTTTATTACGAAAATTTTTTTTAGAGCCAAACAATCTTCCAAGATATGGAATATCTTTCAAGAAGGGAATTCCTGAACTGGAAGCCTCGGTTTTGTTTAATATGATCCCACCAATGTTTATTAACTGTCCATCCAATGCAACAACAGTCGTATCAATAATATTCTCCATTTTTGATTGTACTATCTTATCTTCAGTATTGCTTAAAAATTCACTTTGTTGTAATTTTATTTTTAGCATTATTTTGTCTTCTGCAAGTATGATTGGTGTAATTTCAAACAATATTCCACAGTCTATTGATTGTGTCTCAACATCTGGTGCTTGCTCTTGCCCAGTGGAATCAACATATTTAACAGTCTTTAATTTAATTGATGCCCGACTACCAGGTTTTAATAACAGTCTTGGTTCTGCCAGTATTTTTACCAATCCATTTGAAGCAGACATTGCCATATTGGTTAGTAAGCTCATTTTTTTTTCAGGATCAGAAAGCTTAAAAAAGAATGATGGAAGTGAAGTTAGTAGATTTTTTTTATCATATGGAATATCTTCAAAAAAAGGATTATTGATTTCATAGTCAGTAGTGGATTTCTTGGCTGAACCATATGTTTTTGAATACTTCATCAGTGTTCCGATTTTTTTAGTCAAAGAATCATCGTATTCAAAAACTTTTGTCTCTACAAGAACCTGGGGATATTCAACATCCATTGAATAGATGATATTAGAAATATGATTGATTATGGTTCTGTCTCCACGTAAAATAAGCGCATTTTGAGTTGTGATTTCTAATATCTTAACACGACTTTTTTCTTCACTGCTTAAAAGGCTATCAATTTTTTCTTTTGCGGTTTTTGGAATAGTGCTCATGCTGTTTTCCATTGTTACTTGTAAGGGATTCAAGGGATTTTCAGCTTCTTCAGACGATGAACCTAACATATCTACAGTATTGGCTTTATCCTCTTGAACAGCTAAACTCTTAAAAAAAAATTTCTTAATAATTTCATCCTGTTGTACATGTCTGTATTTTCCTTTTACATTAACAATTTTAAAAAAATCAGGGCCGTCTCCAGTCCATCTAAAACTTATTTTTGACATATTGGGAATATAATTTGTATTTATTTTATCAATTGCATACATAAAAAAAACGTTTGCATCCTTAAATATTAGCTGACTAGCATCCTGCCAGTTATTTGAATTTCCTTTTTTGAAAATTGATAGTGTAAAACTGTGCATGTCTGTTGATAAGGTGTAATTAAATCTTAGTTTATATGCCAGTATATCCAGAATAGCAATAAAAGGCTTATTTTTGCATTTAATACATATATTGCCATTATCATTGATAAAAATTCCTGTTTCCCGAATATCTCTTACAAAACTTTCATTTTCCCATTCCATTGACATAATGTCGTCATTTTTGTTGTGGGAACAACTATTTATATAAAACATTGAAATAATGATAAAAATAAATTGATTGATAAATAAGATTGCTTTTTTCATATAGTTATCCTTTTTAAATCATTTAAAAACTTTTATTTTTTGGAAAATAATAAGTTAACAAAATACCAGTTTGTCAAACAAAACTTTCAAATTAAGATAAAAAACACATGAGCCTGAAAACTCTTAACCTTAATGATAATTCAAAAAAAGGAGAGGTTTATGTATTATTTTTTTAACATTTTCACAGGCTGCATTGTTTTAAGTCTATTGTGTATTACTCCTACCTGTTATGGTTTTAATTGTTATTTCGAAAATGGATATAATGGGTATAGTGAGGATTATATTAAATTGAAAACTGGAAAAAAACAAGTCGGACAAATAAAAAATTGGAAAAATAATATATCATTGTCTCAATTGCGACGTGGAGATGTTGCTATTTTCAGAAGGCTAAACCATGCGGCTATTGTTTCTTACGTACACAAAAACAAACACGGCAAAGTTGTTTATATTAAAATTAAGGAATGGAATTATGGAACAAAATGGGTTGATTATGCATGTAAAATTACAAATAAATTTGGCAAAACAACTTTTCGCAAAATTCATCCTCAACAAGTTGATGGCGGATTCTGGAGACCATGATTTGTTAGTTTTATATGCTAAGTTTCACATATTAAATAGAACTCTAATTATTTGATTTTTTAATCTGAACATGTCATAAGAAAGTATTGAATATTATTATATATTCAAAAAATTATCAAATCACAGGTAGGAAGCTGTATCGCATTTTTAGACACTTGTTTTTCTGGAAGAATTAATGTGAAAAGGTCTTTGTTTCCAGAAACAGCTTCTATAGTAATCGTTAGAAAAAAAGCAAGGATTCCAGAAAACATGACAATTTTTTTTGCTGGAAAAGGGACTCAATTTGCAAACGAATATAAAGAAAAAGGTCATAGACTTTTTAGCTACAAACTGATTGAAGGCATACTAGAAAATAAAGTTCAAATACATGTATTCTCAAATTTCGTTCAAAAGAATGTTCGTGATATATCATTATTAAAGGGAAAAACATATATACAAAAGCCTTATGTTGAGGGCTTTGTCAAAGGAAAACTATAACTATGTATTATTTGATTATAGGTATAATTAATGTGCTATGCTTGACATCTGTTTATGCTTCTGAAAATAATTCGATTTGGGTTGATGTCACATACTCTTATGAATATGGAAAAACGATTACACATGAAAAAGGTTGCCAGCTGGCTCTTGAAAAGGCCAAGCAAGAAGCAATTAGAAAGGTTCATGGAGAAAGAATATATAGCGAAGACAACCTGGTATGTCATGAAAAACAAGGCTGTGAATTATACCAATACATATGGAATAATCTAAATGGACTATTGCTTGATATCAAAAATATTAAATACAAAAGTGGACACAAAAATTTTTCTTGTAACGTTTCCGCGTCAATACAGTTAAGCAAATCAAAGAACACAAATGATCCGAACTTTGATTTTGCACCTTTACTCAATAAACGAATATTCAGAGATGAAGAGGAAATTATTATTCATATTGAATCAAAAATAAAACAATACTATTTATCAATTTTCCAGTATGATCCATCGCCCGAACTAGAAGAAAAAAATTTCATCTTTAGAATCTTTCCAAATGAAAATGACAAAATAAATAAATTCCAAAAAAATACTACTGTTCCCACAAAAAAAAGTAATAAAGATTATCACTTTGCTGCTCGCTCAGAGGGCATAGCCGTCTGGCTAAGATAATTTTTAATATAATAAAGAGAGTAACCAGTAAAAATTGTACATCCTTTTTTTTGAATCAGAATTTACAGAATTTTAAGAATTTACAGAATTAAAAAAATTAAGAAAAATAGTGTGTAAAAAAAATAACTCAATTACCAATAATTTAAAGCACGTATAAGTGTCTATATTTTTTAATATAAACACTTTATTTCTTAATTCTGAAAATTCATATAATTCTGAAAATTCTGATTCTAAAAAAAAGGATGAACAATTTTATAAATATTTTAATTATTTCTCTTAGCCTGACGGCAATGCCCTTGAGGGGTTATAACAAAAAATTACTCATAGTAAACCATCCATCCATTATCTGTTTTGATCAAAGGAATTGTAATTGTCTCATTAAAAGTTTCACCTTTTGAAAAATTGCCATATTGGCTCATTATTGAAAATTTCAGTACACCTATTCCTGGCATTGACTTTAAAAATCCTAAAGTAAATTCTTCAGCTAAATTTGTTGGCTTAGTAGAGTCTAACTCCTTTTTCATTATATAAGCAGCCTCATCAATTCCTACAAGACAATGACGATCATAGTTGATTTCATAATAATGAATGTCATTTAATATATAGCTGTTTATTTTTTTGATATTTTGAATAAAAAAAACACCTTCAATTGACAGTAAATCGTAAATGCCGCTTTTTAAATCATCATCCGATGGCTTATTGGTACATGCAAGCATAAAAACAACAAGCAATAGATATAATAATGTTTTAATTCTTAATTTTATTAACTTATTGTAGCAGTTAAACATGATAAACTCCTTTCATATTTTAATTTATTGAATTAAATAAATACATTTAAAAATTGTTGTGAATAATTCACTAACTTTTTTGTGTTGCCTTGTTAAGTAAATATATAGAATAGAAAAATTGATTTGTTTTGAAGGATGGTATTTTTTTAACTTGTTATTATTTATTATATTTTTTTTCTTAGGCGATTTCCGAAAAAGAATATACCAAAATTTCGAAATTTGCCAACTGTTCGATCGTAGAGACGTAGCATGCTACGTCTCTAAATGCGCCATGAAAAATATATTTTGAATATTCTTTCTTACTCAATAAAGAATACAAATTCATCAAGGAGATTGCCTAAAAAAAATTACCAGGTTTCAAATCACTATTTTTCTTAATTCTTTTAATTCTGAAAATTCTTAAAATTTTGTAAATTCTGATTCTAAAAAAAGGATGAACAATTTTTTTTTAATGGTTTATCTCTTCATTTTATTACAATTTATCTTAACCTGACGGCTATGTACTAAATGGGATTGCACCCATTTTATCTTGACTAAGAACAAATGATTAAATACATATAATAACTTATACTTCTCAAAAATAAATTATTTCTGTTTGCAAGCGAATCATAAAAGGAATTTGTCATGATCAAAAAATTTCTCATTATCATACTAATAATAACCGGCAATGTCAGCAATGCCTCCGCAGCAATCCCGATATCTTATAGCATATCTGATAGTCCTTCTTTTTATTCATTCAACACCTGGGATGAAAACAACTGGACTGAAGTAGATGTTACCAATGAGGGTCCCATCATGAGTTGGTCTATTGTGTATACATGGCTAACAGATAATTACCCTGAAGAAGCATCCTTTTATGTTCTTTCACCCTCAGATACCAAATATACTATTGGTTCAGCAGTGATAAGCAAAACTAATACTGTAACATCAAATAGTTTTAATGGCGAACCTGCAAGGGGTAAATGGCGGTTATGGATTGAAGACAGTTATGGTGATGGTGGTTGTGTCGCAGACAATATTACCATGTCAATTGTGACAAGTGATTCATATTTAATAGTAACTATATCAGAACGCGCAATGGAGGGTATGGAAAGCATCACAGGAACAGTGATCGCAAAACTAATTCCTGAAAAAGATCTCATTGTTAATTTACATTCAAATAATCTCAACAGGCTTTCTGTGCAATCAGAATTAACAATAAAGGCAGGAAAGGATAGCGCTTCTTTTTCTATGTACATTGTGGATGATCAGTTGCTAAATGGTTCATCAGACATTCAAATATTGGCATTAG
>Ga0272440_1002497_pt1 | contig 14282 bp, 8 predicted proteins | sample SSMMMBAug17_FD_192440 | JGI IMG/M metagenome (GOLD analysis project Ga0272440, IMG submission 192440) | Marine sediment archaeal communities from Little Sippewissett salt marsh, Falmouth, MA, United States - SSM-MMB-Aug17 | ecosystem: Environmental > Aquatic > Marine > Wetlands > Sediment ...
TACAAATTTGTTTTTCAGAGGCATAATCATTAGCGTCAAAACATATTGAATTTATGTCTAAATTTTATACTTTCATATAAACTTCCATGAATTGTTATCACAACAAAGCATGAAAGTTTTATAGTTTCTTAGATCCAGGCTGGATTCCCAAATCTTTAGATTTGGGCGTCAAACTTAAGCACCGAAGGTGCGAATTATTATAGCCCAGGGCGAAGCCCTGGGTAATGATCTATGATGATATAAGCCCTGAAAGGGCGAATTAATAATTTATTCATATTTTAATTCGCCCTATCAGGAAATCACCTAAGATCAGAACGAAAAAATTTTTTTTGTAAAAAAATGATATTTTTATATTTATTCAAATATGAGATATTTTATTATTGATTTGTCATCAAATTGATGACATATTATTATACAAAAAACGCATAGGTCTACAAGTTTTGTGTTTTTTTAACTGCTTAATATCCTTAATGATCTTGTTCCCACGCTCCAGCGTGGGAACCTATTTACGACGCTCCATCGTCGACTGAAATAAGCCAGTAATTAGCTTATCACTCGCAGCTGGAGCGTCAAAAAAATGTTCCCACGCTGGAGCGTGGGAACAAGATCGTTAAGGATATTAAATAGTTAAAAAAACACAAAACTTGTAGACCTATGCGTACTAAAACATACTAAAAAAAATACATTGAAAGAGAGTTGTATGAAAATATCTAAAATAAATCAAAAGATTATTTTTCTTTTCATTATTACTTTTTCTATTCATTCATTATCTTATGGAAAAATTTCAGGTGATGTTGATGGAAATGGTGTCGTAAACCTTATAGATTGTTTACAAATTCTTCATAAAATAGCAAATTCTGCTGTAGATATCCCTATTAATTTAATTCAAGCCAAACATATCATTAGCGGAACGTATTCCCAGATTAGAAATTCTGAAAAAACCACATATACTTTTAATGCAGATGCTACTTGTGTGAGAATTGGACCTGATAATTTTGGTGGAAGCTTAACAACTGAAGGCACATGGCACTATGAAAATGATAGTCTCTATATTAATACAAGTGGAGAAATTGCGATTTTTGTTGCCAGATATCAGGTTAATATATATGAATTTTATGAGGCTGCTTTTACAAACGAAGATGGATCAAAATTGATTATGGCACCACCTGGAAAGCCTATTGATTATATGCCTGATATTTTAGGTAGATATACCGGTTCTGGAGAAGTAAATGTTATTCTTCCTAATATGTCATATGGCAATCAGTCGATTATAATTGAAAGTATTATTGACGTAGAATCTGATGGTTCATGGGAATCTACAGTTACTATCGAAACCAATGGCCAGCCTGAAATAGGACGATATCAGGGACAAGTTGATCCATCAATGCCGATTATTTATACTTTTGGGTCTTATTTTTATCCTGATATCTTTTCTTCTGATACTACATCAGTTTATTTTGTTAGAGAATAGAGTAATTTCTATAAAATAAAATGAATGTAACCAAAATCGACTCATAGAGACAAGGCATGCCTTTTTTTCTGCATTTCAATTACCGAAAATCGTGCATAAAATCAGCCATTTTGGTTACATTAAAATAAAATGGTAAAAACTAATTCTTTTCGTTTTTTGAAATAAAAATATTTTTGGAGATAATTTTATGTCAGAAATAAAAGTACTTAAATGTTTATTTGCACTTTTTTTTATATTAATTGTTTGTTTCTCTATTACTGTACATGCCAATAAAGCTTTACTCTCAAACACTTATTTAACTAAGGACATAAATAATCTTGTTATTAATGAATTTTTGGCAAGTAACAGCAAAACAATTAAGGATGAAGATGGCCACTATTCAGATTGGATTGAACTTGCAAATTTGGGGGATACAGATATTGAAATTAGTAATTTTTATTTAACCGATGACATATCAGAACCGGATAAATGGCAAATACCATTATCAACAATTGTTCCTTCAAAGGGCTTCATTCTTTTTTGGGCTAGTGGAAAAAATAAATCATTTCATACCAATTTTAAATTAAACAAAGAAGGTGAAGACATTGCTTTGTTTGACTCATCTAAAAATATGATTGACGCAATTCGTTTTAGTTTACAATCCCCTAATATTTCGTATGGTAGAAAAGATGATGATCACACCGCCTGGACATTTTTTAAAACACCGACACCCTATCACAAAAATACATTCAAATACCTTCCAGGTGATATTGACAGAAATGGAAATATTGATCTTAGAGATGCACTTTTGGCCTTAAAAATTTCTCAAGGTCAAAAAAATTCTCAGCTGATATTTGAAGGTACTGATATTAATTTTGACAATAAAATTGGTTTAGCTGAAGCAATTTTTATTTTAAAAGAACTTGCTGGACTTATCAGTAATCCAGAAGACTTTGAATATGAAGCTTTATTCAAACATGGTTTATTACATGATATTGAAATTGTTATTTCACAACAAGAATGGGATGGACTTATTGCAGATATGCATGATTACATAAAAACTGGACGATACCGAAAAGCAACATTTATATATAAAGGACCTATAGGCAGTCAAATTATTGAAAGTGTTGGGTTCAGGGTAAAAGGTAATATAACAAGAGTCATACCTCAAGATGAAAACAATCAACTGCATCGTGCTCATTTCAAAATTAAATTTAGCGAAACTTTCGATCTTCAAAAAGGAACAACAGAATATGAATGCTATAATATTCGACGATTCTGTTCTCTTACTTCTTTGATTCTAAGACTAAATATTGCTCTTCCAAATTTTTGGGACAATTCACAAATTAAAGAATTATTCTGTTATGATTTGATAAATCAAGCAAATATTTATACTTCCAGAACAGGATCAACTAAGTTAACTATAACCATTGAAGGCAGAAAGTATTATTTTGGCATATATACATTACTTGAACCTATAAACAAATCTTTTATTACCAGAAGATATGGAAAAGATCAAAATGATGGGAATCTTTATAAATGCATATTAGGAGATTCAGGACCAGCATCTTTAGAACCTGTTGACGGCATAGATGGTCCTTTAAATGCGACAGAAATTTTTAAAGAAAATAGAATTATCGGTATTAAAGACTGGCGTACTAGATATAGACCAACTTATGATCTTAAAACAAATGAAGATGAGGCCAACCATTCACAACTTCTTGATTTTATACATAAACTGAATACTCTGGATGTTAATGATTTAAGTGAAACTGGTTTAAAATACTATTTAGATTCTAATTTTGGAGTTGATTCTTTTCTAAAATATATGGCCATGAATATTCTTTTAGGAAAGTGGGATGGTTACTGGACCTCAGGGAATAACTACTATTTATATTTTAATCCAGCTGGAAAAATTGATTTTATACCATGTGACTTTGATAGTGCTCTGTCAGGTGTTGAGCTATTTTACCTCCCCTCACAGGGAATTTATGAATGGTCTAATCATGTTAATGAACTTATATCAGTTTTAACAAGGATTCCTTTATCATATTTAAACTCAGTAAAAAAATATAAATCACCTCTCGTAGAAAAAATTTTTCAAATACAAGCATATAGAGAAATATATGAAAACTATATTAAAAATTTTGTATTAACAATAGATCCTTTGTTTTCATTTGAAAAATTTGAAGAAAAATTCAATACTCTTCATAAGCTCTATTCTCCTCATTTAGATAATGATATAAATGAAGGTGAAAAAATGGAAATTGAAGAAAATATGATCAATTATTTTAATTTAAGGATAGAGTCAATTATAAATGAATTGGAAGGTTTTTAAGATTTTTTTCAAGTGTATAGGGGGGCAACACAAAAAAGTTGGAGAATTTATTTTCAGTTTGTAGTTCCGCCTTTAGGCGGTTTGAGCTGAAACCAATGATTAAAATTTGGTGAGAAATTAATTCAGTTTGTCGAGCATTTTTGAGCTAATTGTTTATTTTTCTGCATTTTGTTAAAACCGCCTAAAGGCTGAACTACAAACTGGGCTTTGGCTATTTATAAAATTTACCTCTAATTACAGTGTTATTAATAGAATAAAAATTCAATTTATTTATTTTTCGACCTAAGAAGAAAATACAACTTTTTTGTGTTGCGCCCGTGTATATGTGTTGCGCCCGTGTATAGCCCATACGATTACACCTTATGAGCATAGTATTTGTAGATCAATTGATTTAAATCTAAAATATATTTTATAACCCAATCTAACTAAATGATATCTATCAATATTTTCTGCTAAAAATTTTGCTCCTATAGGGCTAAATAATTTATTATTTTATCGATTGTTTATTGAAAATATAAACAATACGCAATTTATAAAAATTCAGTTGACTGAAAAATATTATACATGATAATTATATACAAAAAGTCATATGAGAAAATGTATTATTATTATATTAAATGAGACTAAAAAATGATTTAATAAAGCATAAACTATTATAAATTATGAAAAGAAATTTAATTTCAGAACTAATAAGTTGGAAAAATAAAAAAGACAGAAAGCCCCTTATAATAAAAGGAGCAAGGCAGGTTGGCAAGACATATCTTTTAGAGGCTTTTGGAAAAGAATTCTTTCCAGATTATCATATTATTAACTTTGAAAAAGACGAAAAATTAAGTCTAATCTTTGAATATGATTTAAATCCTAAACGAATTATCCAAGAATTATGTTTTAAAATAGACAAAGATATTAACATAGAAAAAGATCTCTTGATTTTTGATGAAATACAAAATTGTCCAAAAGCGTTAACAAGTCTCAAATATTTTAGCGAAGATTTAGGCGGGCTTGCAATTTGTGCTGCAGGATCATTATTAGGAATACAATTTTCCCATAATTCGTTTCCAGTGGGTAAAGTTGATTTTCTTCAACTTTTTCCTATGTCATTTGAGGAATTTTTAGATGGTACAGGTGATGTTAAATCAACAACTTTTTTGAAAAATTTTAAACATGATATTTCAATACCAGAGGTTGTACATTTGCATCTTTGGAATCAATTAAAAATTTATTTTATTGTTGGAGGTTTGCCAGAAGCAGTTAAAACTTATGATCAAAGAAAAGAAAATCTATTTGATGCATTAAAACATGTTCGGAAAAAACAAGAAGACCTGATTACAACGTACCATGCTGATATGGCAAAACATTCAGGAAAACAAAACGCAATGCGGCTTGAAAGATTGTGGAAAAATATACCTGCACAATTAGCAAGAGAACAAAACAGTAAGGCTGCAAAATTTAAATTTAATAATGTTATTCCAGGAATTAACAGATTTTCACAGTTAGTTGGTATTATTGATTGGTTAAAATCAGCAGGATTGATAATTCAAACACATATAGTCAACAAAGGAGAACTGCCTTTCTCTGCATATATCAAAGAAAATTTTTTTAAACTTTATCTTTTTGATATTGGAATGCTTGGGGCATTGAGTCAATTACCGCCTAAATCAATTTTGGAATATGACTATGGTTCATATAAAGGATATTTTGCTGAAAATTTTGTTGCACAGGAATTTATATCTTCTGGTGTTAAGGATTTGTATTCATGGAAAGAAAAAACAGCTGAGGTAGAATTTTTAAGAGAATATGATTCTATTGTTTTACCAGTTGAGGTTAAGTCTGGATGGGTGACTCAGTCCAAAAGTTTAAAAGTATTTTCTGAAAAGTACACACCGCCATTTCGCACGATAATGAGTGCAAATAAATTACACTTTGACAGCAAAAATAAAATACACAGATACCCATTATATTTAGCATATAGATTCCCTGTTAAGATTTAATTATAATAAATTTTGGTATAAAGATTTTGGACTATCTTTCCATATAAAATATGTCCTCAATGTACAAATGATCTTGTATTGTAATCAAATGCATAAAAACGTTGATATTCAGATATTTGCTTCGAATAATTTCAATGCATTCTTGTCAAAAGGACACAAAACTAAGCAATAAAAATTTTTTTTTCATTACAAATAACAATTGGAGAAACTATGAGAAAATTTTTAATATTAGGATTATTGATATCAGGATTTTTTATAATATCGATGTCCTATGGTTCAGAGTCAATTATCAAAGTAGCTACAGGAGAATGGTCGCCATTTATGTCAGAGACTTTGAATCATTATGGATTTATCAATCACATTATAACAAAATCCTTTGAAATAGAAAAAATAAAAACAAGCTATGAATTTTATCCATGGGTACGTGCAATGCTGTATATCGAAAAAAATATAGATGATGCTTCGTCAGCATGGTACTGGAACGAGGAACGATCTAAAAAATTTTATTTTAGTGATCCTGTTTTTATAGAGCAGCAGGTATTTTTTTATTTAAAGGATAAACCTTTTTCGTGGAAAGTCATGGAGGATTTAAAAGACAAGGAAATCGGAGCAGTTATTGGGTATTATTATGGAGATAGCTTTAAAAAAGGTGAAGAATTGAATTTTTTACAAATTTCTCGTGTTCCTTCAGATGAACAAAATTTAAAAAAACTGCTTCTAGGCAGGATAGATGTTTTAGTTGCTTCTCTCTTTGTTGGAAAAGAACTGTTAAGAACCAAATTTTCAGCCAAAGAAATGAGTAAAGTTACATATCACCCTCAACCAGTTAACGATGGCCCTTTACATTTGATTTTTAACAAAAATACTAAAGGATATGAATGGATGATAATATTCAATCGAGGTCTTGGTAAGTTGAAGGCAAGTGGTCAATATGATCAGATTATCAATAACGCCCTTAATGGTGAATACAGCAAATAAAGCAAACCCATAAGCAAAGGGGTGCAACACAAAAAAGTTGCATTTTCTTCTTAGGTCGAAAAATAAATAAATTGAATTTTCATTCTATTTATAACACTGTGATTAGAGGTAAATTTTATAAATAGCCAAAGCCCAGTTTTTAGTTCCGCCTTTAGGCGGTTTTAACAGAATACAGAAAAATAAACAATTAGCTCAAAAATGCTCGATAAACTGAATTAATTTCTCACCAAATTTTAATCATTGGTTTCTGCTCAAACCGCCTAAAGGAGGAACTACAAACTGGAAATAAATGCTCTAACTTTTTTGTGTTGTGCCCATTAGAGGTAAATTTTATAAATAGCCAAAGCCCAGTTTTTAGTTCCGCCTTTAGGCGGTTTTAACAGAATACAGAAAAATAAACAATTAGCTCAAAAATGCTCGATAAACTGAATTAATTTCTCACCAAATTTTAATCATTGGTTTCTGCTCAAACCGCCTAAAGGAGGAACTACAAACTGGAAATAAATGCTCCAACTTTTTTGTGTTGCACCCTAAGCAAAGAAATTTATTAAATATCATGTGGTTTTATTTTATGAAATTCAGTTTCTGTCTCAAAATTATATGCTGCTTTAATCAATGTTTCTTCATCAAAATGTCTTCCCATAAATTGTAATCCAATTGGTAAATTATTTTTTGTAAAACCACAAGGTATTGAAATAGCAGGGATTCCTGCAAGATTTGCTGAAAGGGTAAAAATATCTGCTAGATACATTGTTAAAGGATCCTCAATTACTTCATTAATTTTAAAGGGTGGAATTGGGCTGACAGGAGAAAGTATAATATCGCATTCTTTAAAGGCTTTTTTGAAATCATCAATAATTAAAGTTCTAATTTGTGAAGCTTTACCATAATAAGCATCATAATAACCAGCAGATAAAGCATATGTTCCAATGATTATACGTCTTATTACTTCCTGCCCAAATCCATTAGAGCGAGTTTGTTTGTACAATAACCAAGAATATTTATTTATAAGAATTACTTACTTTTCTTTTCTTTATATCCTTTTTAATAAGATAAAAAATCAGATTCAGTTGAAAGAAGCAAAGTAGTTGATTTATCCATAGTATTTACATAATTATTCAATGTTTTTATAAAACTGTAAAATTCAGGATCATAGCTGTATGCTTCAGCATAGATATTAATAGCCTGAGCATCGGATTCACCTTTAATTTCCTGAGAGTTTTTATAAGCTTCAGAGGTAATTCTTTTTAATTCTCTTTCTTTTTCACCAATAATTTTATTTTAAATATCCATAACCAGATAAGATTTTTTTGCAGTATGGTAAAGAATAAATCAACGATAAATGATCACTATTAAAATGATTTTTCCAATCACCAACTACACCTTTTCTTAAATGAGAACTAATATCTTCAGTTCCTCTTTTTCTATCTGTTAAGGATTGAAAGCTGTTGTTTTGAACTATTTTTTTTACTAGATCAACTGAAACATTTAATTCAAGATGATCAATTATATTTAAAAAAAAATTTTGTGAATTTTCTACAAGATCTTCATATTTTAATATTTTAATATTTTTATCTTTATAATATTTAAGCCATAAAAACACATATTGTGCAGTTGTTTTTTCAAAATCTTGTATTGTCAGACTAATCCCGTCATTAATACTTAATTTATCCAAAACTTTTCTTTTTTCTTTAATATCTACTGTATAAGGATTATGAGAATACTTCGCTGAAAAATATCTTGATATTATTAAATCTCTTGGATCTCTAACAATAAATATACCTTTATAAAATTTTAAATTTTTTTTAAATAATTCTACTAAATATGGTCCGCCTCTTCCACCAAAATACATCTTATTTTTGAAGCAATTCGTAGTAAATATATCGTCAGCAGAAACCCTTTCATTTTCTGTTTGTTTTTTATTAAAAATCGATATCTCATTATGATCTATTATTAATATATTGGATTGAAGACAAATTTTTTTTAAAATGAAAAAAATATACATAGAAGCTGCTTTATGTGTAAGAGTAATAAATTTATGCAAGATGCTATTACTCTCATAGCTATTATCTAATCTACAATTTTTTTTATGTTTGTCAGAATTTATTAATGCTTTTTTTGAAAGATATAGTTGTATAAACGAATATGTTTGTGGGCAGCTAAAATTAAGCTTTAATAAATTTTCAAAAACAGTGACTGATTCTTTATAAAGACTTAATTTTCTTAATATAATACCTATCTGTTCGTAGATATTAACAATTAAAGCATTTGTTTTTTGAAAAAAAAATTCGCAATTTTGCTTAAGTTGTTTTATTTTCTTATTTATATCTGCGTCATATGAAGAATTGTCACCTAATATTTTTAAAATATTTTCAATACAATTTACTGCTTCATCTAATAAATTATTTTCTTGATAAATAATGCATAACTTAATTAAGATATTAGGATCATTAGGATTAATATCAAAACATTTATTATAATTCGCCACTGCATCTTCTATTTTGTTAATTTCATAAAATGCAGCAGCAATATTTGAATAAGCTTGATAAAAGTCTTTTTTATATGAAATAGCTTTTCTGAAATACTGTATTGCTTCAATATTATTTTTACTATTATGTAAAACCCTTCCAATACTATAATATGCTACATAATCTTTGTGGTTAATATCGATAATTTTTTTATAACATAAAATAGCATCATCATCTTTTCCCAATTTTTCATATGAAAGGCCTTTTATTCCATAAGCATCTGAATAATTTGGGTTTAAATTTATTGCCTTTTTGCAACTTTCTATTGATTGATTGAATTTGCTTTGTTTGAACAATATAGTTCCCATATGATGATGAAAAATTGCATTTTCTGGCATAATCGCAATAGCTTTTTGAATATAAAAAATGGCTTTCTTGTAATCATTTGTTTCAAATGTTAATAAGCTTAGATTATATAATATATTTATATCATTAGGTTTTTTGCTTAAAGAATTAATTAAATGGAGTATTGTATTATTGTTTACTTGCTCTTTTTCCAAATAATAAGGAGTTTTATTTAAACCATTATTCATAAGAAAATTCGAATTATAAATATTTTAAGATGACTATATCAATATTGTTAATGAATATATTACTTTGATATGCTTTTATAAAGAATATACAGTAAATAAAGTAAAGCCATAAGCAAAGAAATTTATTAAATATCATGTGGTTTTATTTTATGAAATTCAGTTTCTGTCTCAAAATTATATGCTGCTTTAATCAATGTTTCTTCATCAAAATGTCTTCCCATAAATTGTAATCCAATTGGTAAATTATTTTTTGTAAAACCACAAGGTATTGAAATAGCAGGGATTCCTGCAAGATTTGCTGAAAGGGTAAAAATATCTGCTAGATACATTGTTAAAGGATCCTCAATTACTTCATTAATTTTAAAGGGTGGAATTGGGCTGACAGGAGAAAGTATAATATCGCATTCTTTAAAGGCTTTTTTGAAATCATCAATAATTAAAGTTCTAATTTGTGAAGCTTTACCATAATAAGCATCATAATAACCAGCAGATAAAGCATATGTTCCAATGATTATACGTCTTATTACTTCCTGCCCAAATCCATTAGAGCGAGTTTGTTTGTACATATTAATAAGATTATCATCATTATCTACACGAAGGCCGTATTTAACTCCATCATATCTTGCAAGATTTGAACTGGCTTCAGCAGGAGCTATGATATAATAAGCAGCTACTGCCATTTCAGAATGAGGCAGACTAATATTTTTACATATTGCACCCATATGTTCCAAAATCTTTATTGATTCAACGATTGAATTTCTAACATCAGTATCAATACCTTCAGTATTTAAATATTGTTCAGGTATCCCAATAACCATTCCTTTAATATCTTTTTTAAGTGATTGTGTGTAATCACAAACATCTTTTGGAACTGAGGTAGAGTCATTTTCATCATAGCCGGCAATTGCATTTAATAATATTGCAGCATCAGTGACATTTTTTGTTATAGGTCCAATCTGATCAAGTGATGAAGCAAAAGCAACTAATCCAAAACGTGAAACACGTCCATAAGTTGGTTTAAGTCCCACTACTGAGCAATGCGAGGCTGGTTGGCGAATAGAACCGCCAGTATCAGATCCAAGTGATCCAATACACATATCAGCGGAAACTGCGGCTGCAGAACCACCACTTGATCCTCCGGGTACATATTCAAGATTCCATGGATTTTTTGTTTTTTTAAAAGCTGAATTTTCAGTAGAAGAGCCCATTGCAAATTCATCCATATTGACTTTACCTAATGTTACAGCACCGCATCTATTTAATTTTTTCATAACTGTTGCATCATAGGGCGGGATATAATTTTCAAGTATTTTAGAAGCACAAGTTGTTCTTATTCCTTTTGTACAAATCAGGTCTTTGATTGCAAGAGGTATTCCTGTTAAATATGAAATATCTTTATTTTTTATTCTGCTGTCTGCAATTTGAGCCTGTTTTAAAGCATTCTCATGAAGCAATGTTATGTATGCACAAACCTTATCTTCAACGCTTTCTACTCTATCAAACACACTTTGTGTTAATTCTATAGAAGATATCTCACCTTTTTGTAAAAGCGAATGAGCTTCAATTATTGACAATTCATATAATTTCATTGGAAAAACTCCTGATTTTAAGATTACAATATGTTTGATTCGTTTACCTTTATGGGGCAATGCTGTTGAAATACGATTTTTTTTCAAAGTGGACGCTGTGGACTTTAAAATCATAATATTAAATTCATTTTGTCCACTGCGTCCACTTTGTCCACTTAAAAAAAAAATTTTTTTTCAACAGTATTGATGATCAGACAGGGTAATACAATAACCAAGATTATTTATTTATAAGAATTACTTGCTTTTCTTTTCTTTATATCCTTTTAAATAAGATAAAAAATCAGATTCAGTAGAAAGAAGCAAAGTAGTTGATTTATCCATAGTATTTACATAATTATCCAATGTTTTTATAAAACTATAAAATTCAGGATCATAGTTGTAAGCTTCAGCATAGATATTAATAGCCTGAGCATCGGATTCTCCTTTAATTTCCTGAGAGGTTTTATAAGCTTCAGAGGTAATTCTTTTTAATTCTCTTTCTTTTTCACCTTCAATTTTTCTTGCTTCACCTTCACCCTCAGATCGAAATTTTTCTGCAATTTGTTTTCTTTCAGCAATCATTCTTCCATAAACAGATTCTCGTACCTTTTCAACATAATTAATTCTTTTAATTTGAACGTCAACAATTTCAATACCAAATTGAGCAAGCTTTGGTTTTGCCTGTTCAAGTATTCCATCAGTGATTTTTTCTCTACCAACTTTAATAGTGGCTAATTGTCTGGTCTTTTCATTTTCATCAACACCAATTTCAAAGGTATCCATTTTTCTGTTAGTCTGACGAACTGTTTCTATCAAAGAATATGAAGTAATAAAATTTCTTACAGCAGGATCAATAATATCATCAAGCCTGCTGAGTGCACTAGTAATGTTATTTACTGTTTGAAAAAACAAAACAGGATCAACTATTTTCCAACGCGCAAAAGTATCAACCCAAATATATGTTTTATCAAGGGTTGGAATCTGGCCAGGATCACCATCCCAATGTAAAAGATTTTTAGGAAAATAGTTTGTTATATGTAAAAAAGGTACTCTAAAATAAAGTCCCGGGTTTTGCTTGGGCTTGCCAACAACTCTTCCAAATTGAGTTATAACAACCTGCTCTCTTTCATCAACTTTATAGGCTGAAAAAAATAAAATAAAACCAGTTAATAATAAGATTATTAATGCAATAAGTTCTTTATTTATATTGTTTAAACTTTTTAATGTATAATTTTTCATCTTTTTCCCTCATTAACACTATTCTCTTGAGATTTTAAAATATTTTCTAAACTATTTTGATTACCATTTAAATTTAGAAATGGTAAAATATTGTTTTGATTAGAATCAAAAATAAATTTAGGTCCAAGCTTTGGTAATAATTCCTTCATTGCTTCTAAATAAAGGCGTCTTCTTGTAACATCCCTTGCCTTTTCATATTCTTTTTGTTGTGACATAAAACGAGATGCATCACCTTTAGCCCTGTTGATTCTATCAAGTGAGTAACCTTCAGCTTTTTTTATATTTTTTTCTGCCTCACCTTTTGCAGCAGGTATGGCTTTATTATAATCTTCTCTTGCCTGATAAATTAATTTTTCTTTTTCTTGAATTGCCTGGTTAACTTCATTAAATGATGGCTGAACTTTTTCAGGAACATTGGTTTTTTTCATTTCAACAGTAACAACTTGAATTCCTGTATCAGCCTTATCCAATTCTTCCTGTAGAAGTAATTTTGATTGATCAGCAATTTCTTCACGTTTACTAATTACTTCATTAATACTTCTATCTCCAACAACCAATCTCATTGTAGATTCTGAAAGATCCCTCAGTAAACGTCTTGGATCATGTACTTTAAAAAGAAAGTTATAAGGATCACCAACTCTATATTGAACAATCCAGGGTACAACAGCGACATTTAAATCACCTGTTAACATAAGATTAACATTAGAGCTTCTAGTATCCAGTCCATATCTTGCTCTATTAGACGAAATTTCAGGACTATCGCCAAATTCTTCTTTAAAGATATAGCGAATTTTTACTTTTGTTACTTCCTCAATACCGGCAGGAAATTTAAATCGAAGTCCTGAATCAGCGATTCTGATATATTTCCCAAACCTCTGAACAACTCCTACTTCATCAACACCAACTGTAAAAATGGTTGAAGTGCTAAAATAAATCAGCAAAACAATAATACCAATTATCCAGCCGCCTGAAAATTTGAAATTTTTAAATTTATCCACAATATCATCCCATTGAGGCGGTACAAAATCTTGATTTCTATTGTGTTGTTTTTGTAGTTTATCCCAATCCCAAGCCATAAATATATTTCCTTTTTATGAATTGTTTGTATGCGGCACATATTTATTAATGATTTTAACAATTATAAAATTATAGTAAAATTATTATAATTAGACTTTCATAATTTTTAAATTATCAATATATGAGCCTGTACTTATTGATAATATTTATTTTCTATATTTTTTATAAAAGTTAAAAATATAGAAAAATAAATAATGTATGTCAAGAAAAAAATCAAACTTTTTTTATAGAATATATAATTTTTGTTAGCCCATAACAGGTAGTAATTTTATTATAGTTAATTTTGATGGTATCGTAAAAAGTCAGAAAATGAGATTTATATCTGTGTAACAATTTTCAATTATAAATACCGATTTTTGAAAAATTGACTTTTTACGAGACCATCAATTTTGATGGACTCGTAAAAAGTTTATTTGGCGAAAATCGGTATTTATAATTTCAAGGTGTTAAATAAGGTGATTTCCGAAAAAGAATTTACCAAAGTCTTAATTCCCCCCTTGAGGGGTCAATACTGTTGAATTAAGGATAAATTATTGAATATTTTTGAAATTTATTCAAGAAGCCAAGATCGAATTCCCCC
>Ga0272440_1002498_pt1 | contig 14280 bp, 10 predicted proteins | sample SSMMMBAug17_FD_192440 | JGI IMG/M metagenome (GOLD analysis project Ga0272440, IMG submission 192440) | Marine sediment archaeal communities from Little Sippewissett salt marsh, Falmouth, MA, United States - SSM-MMB-Aug17 | ecosystem: Environmental > Aquatic > Marine > Wetlands > Sediment ...
CCTTATGTTCGCCCTCGAACTAATAACGCTTTCGTTCCTATGTACGATGGGCGAACATAAGGTTCGCCCCTACACGTTATTGGCACATAAGTAAATGAGGAATTTATTTTTCGAGCATTCCTAAGCTTGAGATTATAGCTTAATTTTACTCTGACCCCAATTACTTATTTACAAATCTATATTTGAAGGCATTTCCGAAGAAATTGGAAAGCAAACTTCAATCACAAATTTGTTATGTTCTTTTTCATTTCTCACAGAAATTTTGCCCTTAAAGATGTTAATAATACTTTTTGCCAGTGCTGGTCCCAGACCAAAATCAGCTTCTTCTTTATATAACGTCTGCTGTCCAAATGGTTTAAAAAAAGTATCAATATCTCTATCATTCAACAAATTACCAATACCATTCAAGATAATCCATTGGCATTCATCCTGATTATTGACTTCAATAATCAGTTTATTCCCGTGCAACAGACATTTTGTTGCAGTAATAATTAAATCCTTGATTGCGCGGTACAGCAAATTATAATCTGCCATGATACTCATATGAATCTCTGGCTTTTGGCAAAATTCAATAGGAATGTCAGATAGATGATTATTTGTAAGAATTTCTCTGATACAGCCTTGCAAATCAATGTTTACCAATCTTGAAAAAAATACTGATGAATTCACTTTAATCTGCACCATAATCATGGCATCATCAATCAGCTTGTTAATGCGATCCATGGAAGAAAAAATAAGTTTCTTGATTAATCCTTCGGCATCTTTGGTTTTTGCGATCAACAATTGTGTTGCGCCAAAAAGGCCATTCAGCGGCGTGCGTATTTCATGCGCCAACATGTTCATCCACACTCTTTTGGTTTCATCCCATATTTTCAAGCGGTTATAGGCTTCAGACAGTTTTTTGGTTCTTTCGCTGACAGTTTCTTCAAGATATTGTTGATATTCTCTAAGTTGGAGATGCGTCCTGATACGCACAATAACTTCTTTTTCGCTGAATGGTTTGGTAACATAATCAATCCCTCCAATATCAAACGCACGAACTTTATCTGACAAATCTGACAACGCACTCAAAAAAATGATTGGAATATCTTTTAACGCCTTATTTTTTTTAAATTCTTCACATACAGTAAAGCCATCCATAACAGGCATACGTATGTCCAACAGTACCAGATCCGGTGGATTTTTTAAAGCAGCTTTCAATGCCATTTCTCCGCTTGGAAAAGCAGCAATAAAATAACCTTCCTGATGAAGCATGGCTTCGAGTATTTTAAGGTTTTCGGGTTCATCATCAACAATCATGATAGTGTTTTGTTTTTTCATCATTGTTCCCTTTTATTACTTGTAATAGTTAATAATTGATTAATTCCTTCATAATCAAAGCATTCTGCCATCTCATGAAGCACTTTGGCCAGTTCAGGTAAATCATTTTCAATCTGTTTAATATTGTTGCGAAGCGCAACAATATTGCCAGTTTGAATTGATGACAATATTGTTTCTTTGTGCGCCTGAGGTAAAGTATCAATATCTGATATGACGTCTCGGGTCGTATTATTTTCTGTTTCAACATATTCGTATGTGGTGCCAATCAATTTTTGAATGGTTTCGAGAAGTTCTTCTCGATGAAGCGGCTTTGGGATATAAGCGTTCGCCCCTTCTTTTTTGACAATTTCATCATTGATTTTTCCAGATGCAGTAATAATAATAACAGGTAATTCTTTTGCAGAAGGAATTTTTCGAATGCGATGCAGGGTTTCAAAACCATCCATTTCCGGCATACGTTTATCCAGCAATACAGCATCGAAATGCATTTTGGATATTTTTTCAAGCGCATCTTTGCCTGATGCGGAATCAAATATTTCAAAGCCAGCATCATGTAACATGGCACAAAGCATTTCACGATTTAAATAGTCATCATCAACAATTAACAGCTTTTGTTGTTGGCCATTGACTTTATGAATAGATCTTTTTACTGTTTTTTTTTCTGGCGCTTCATTTATTTTTGCATTGAAAAAAAACGTAAATGTGCTGCCTGAAAATTCTTTACTTTTAACTGTAATTTTACCATCTAATGCGCGTGCATAGCGCTGACTCAATGGCAGTCCCAGTCCAGTACCCTTACCCGCCCTGTATCCTGCTTCAGATTGTTCAAATGGTTCAAATATTTTGAAAATCTGATTTTTTGATATGCCATAACCCGTATCTATTATCTCAATTTTGAAAGTTGATTCCTTATTCTTACGTTTAATAACTGAAGAATATAAGGTAATCGAACCTTTTTCTGTAAATTTGACAGCATTACCGATTAAATTCAATAGAATTTGTCTTATCTTTCCTTTGTCAGAGATTATAACAGTTGGGAAGCCCTCTGAAAAATGACAGGAAATTTCAATGGATCTGGCATCAGGCCGCTTTGAAAAGATGGCGCAGATATCTTTTACCAGTTTCTGTATGTTAAATGAAACAGAAACAATTGTGGTTTCATGAACATCTGTTTTAATGGTTTCTAAGATATCATTAATCAATTCCAGTAAGTGTTCCCCACTTTTCGTAATGCCAGAAAGGCCTTTACTTTTGTATTTGCAGGAACCACATTCTCTATTCATAATCTGAGCATAACCCAGAATAGCATTTAAAGGTGTTCTAATTTCATGTGACATATTGGCAACGAACATGCTTTTTGCTTTAGCAGCCTGTTCCGCCTTTGTCAAGAGTTGCTTTTGCTTTGCGTTCATCATTTCCAGTTGTTGTTCAGCTTTTAATTTAACCTCAAAATTGGCTATCAGCTCGGCAAGGAGTTCAAGCAAATCAATTTCATCCTGAATAAATTCACGTTCCTGTGAGACGGCATCAAATCCAACAAATCCTGTGCATTGATCACCATTCATCATTGGAATGGTTACCAGAGATTTTATCCCCTGTGATGCTAGATTTTTTTTCAGTCTTCCATCAGGTAAACGATCTACAGATGGAATATGGCAGATTTTTCCCTGTTGATGATTGTTCACCCATTCTTGATATTCTGATAAAGAAATCTGCTGGAGATTATCAATTTCTTTTGAAATGCCATTATTGCACCATTCATGTGTATTTGACAGGGTTTGATTGTCATAATTATACGAACAAAGATAGGCACGATCGGCATGGATCAGCTTTCCAATGGATTCCAATCCCTGATCAATGGTTTCATTTTGTGTACCAGGAGAGACATTTAGAAAATTTTTCGCCAGCGCAATTAAATGATGTTGAATATTGTTTAAATTTCTGAGCGCCTGTTCAGTGCATTTCAATTTGGTGATATCAGTCATTACTGTCAGCCAGCAATCCTGCTTTCCCATATCAACTAGATCCACAGAAAATAAGCCATCAATTAATCTACCATCCTTCGCTTGTATCGTGACAGAAAAATCTCGCACAGATTTATCCCTTATAAATATTTCTTGAATTTGTTTTCGTTGTTCAGGATTAACAAGTAAATTCAGTTCTTTGGCTGTATGTCCAATAATTTCTTCTCTTGAATAACCAGTAATATCAATAAAGGCCTGATTAATCTCAATAAAGTGGCCTTCTTTAATTTTGGAAATAGCCATCAGAGCAGCATTGTTATTAAACGCACGTCTGAATTTTTCCTCTGAAATTTTTACCTGTGTCACATCCTTACTGATACCAAACAATGCAGGTGATCCATTCCAGTTTCCACTTGAAATTCTGGTTTCAACAGGTATCAAACGTCCATCTTTTGTGATGAGCGGGATCGGACAATATTCTTCCTCACCTTTTAACATAGCTTCTACAATTTGAATTACCCGATCACGTTGTTCTGGCGGATGAACCATCAAAACAGACTGACCAATCAACTCCTCAGATGTATATCCTAAGCGATTATACACGCTGGTATTTACGTGAACAATATTGCCGCTCTCATCAAGTACAAACAGGAAATCATTGATTGCATTAAAAAAGGTTTCAAAGTTTTCTCTATTTTGGTTCTGATCTGTATTTACCTTTTGCATTATATTTTCTCCCTTGCATAATCGTGAATCATCAATTAAAATGGGTGTATTAAATTTTTTCGAAATATTCGTAATAAAATGTTCGAAAATTAACATGCTCATTTTTTTGATCGTACAAATATACAAATAAAAAAGGTCGTGCAGAGACATAGCATGCTATATCTCTACAGAACAAAAACCCCAAAGCGAACATTTTTAAATAGGAAACTTTTTTTTAGAAGGTTTCTTCACTATTATCAAAAAAAAATCATTAAAGAAAGGAAACAATTTATGCTAATTTCGTTAAGGCAATTGCTTGATCATGCAGCAGTTCATGACTATGGCATACCCGCGTTCAATGTCAACAACATGGAGCAAATGCAGGCAATCATGGAAGCTGCTGATGAAACAGACAGTCCAATCATAGTGCAGGCATCAGCCGGTGCGCGCAAGTATGCAGGCGAACCTTTTTTACGTCATCTTATTGTAGCAGCATTGGAAATGTATCCCCATCTGCCACTGGCCATGCATCAGGATCATGGTGGCGATCCATCAGTTTGTCTTCGATCCATTCAGAGCGGATTTAGCTCTGTCATGATGGATGGTTCCTTGATGCCAGACATGAAAACGCCATCAACTTATGAATATAATGTTTCTGTGACCAGACAGGTCGTGGATATGGCGCATGCTGGCGGTGTTTCGGTTGAAGGTGAACTTGGATGCCTGGGATCCCTGGAAACCGGTATGGCGGCAGAGGAAGATGGGTCTGGCGCTGATGGTAAATTGGCTAAGAATCAGCTTCTGACAGATCCTGAACAGGCCGCTGATTTTGTAAAGAAAACTGGTGTTGATGCCCTGGCAATCGCCATTGGAACCAGTCATGGCGCATATAAATTTACACGTCCGCCAACAGGTGACATTCTGGCAATTGATCGTATCAAGGAAATTCATGCACGCATTCCAGATACGCATCTTGTCATGCATGGCTCTTCAGCAGTACCACAGGAATGGCTGGAAATTATCAACACTTATGGTGGTGATATGGGCAAAACCTATGGTGTGCCAGTTGAAGAAGTTGTTGAAGGCATAAAGCATGGCGTTCGAAAAGTCAATATTGATACAGACTTACGAATGGCGTCCACAGGCTCAATCCGAAAATTCATGCATGAAAATCCATCAGCGTTTGACCCAAGAAAATATCTGAAAGAAGCGACAAAGGGAATGAAATCTATATGTAAAAGCCGGTATGAGGCTTTTGGCTGTGAGGGCATGGCCTCTAAAATTAAGCCAATTTCTCTTGAAAAGATGAATCAACGCTATGTAAGCGGTGAATTGGACCCGCGTGTTCAATAATTTGCCTGTTTGTTCAATAAAAATCTAATCGGTCGGTTTTTTTCCGACCGGTTAGATTTTGAACCAAACGAGCGTATCCAGCGGATGGGGGAAGCAAGGTTCATTCTATCTATAATTTATATTATATGATTCAAGCAAGGATATATATGATGCTGTCAGATGAACAAATAAAAAATCTTTTGAACGATATAGAAGCAGATAATGTCGAAAGAACTGTATCCACAAATAAAACAGATAAATTCTGTGAAGCTATTTGTGCCTTTGCCAATGATATGCCGGGTCATGGGACTTCAGGATATCTGATCATTGGTTCAAATGACAAAACAGGAGCAATAGCTGGAATTGAAATAACAGATACTCTTCTCCAAAATCTTGCAAGTTATCGCGATTCCGGTCAAATTGTTCCTTTGCCTTCACTTACTGTACAGAAAAGATCTTTTCCAGAAGGTGATATTGCTGTGCTGGAGGTCAAACCATCTGACATGCCGCCAGTGCGATATCGTGGACGAGCGTGGATACGCGTAGGTCCACGTCGTAGTATTGCAACTGAACAAGAAGAACGTATTCTTACTGAACGAAGAATTCACAAAGCAAAATCATTTGATATGCAGGCGTGTCCCACCTGTGGTTATGAACAGATTGTCAATTCTTTTTTCCATGACTATCGGAACATGGCTATTGCACCTGAAGTTATTGAAGACAATAATCGTGATATGTATCGACAACTCGCAGCGCTCGGATTTTTGGATATGAATCATAAATGTTTAACATCAGCAGGTGCTTTATTATTTTCTGAAACACCACAAAATTATATACCAGGTGCATATATCCAATATGCATGCTTTATTGGAAAAGGTTTAGAGTCCGAAGTTATTGACGAAAGAATTTTTAGCAGTGACCTTCGCAGCATGCTTTACGAGCTGGACATATTTCTTAAATCTCTTTTTTCATCACATCCAGTTCCTGTCTCTGCTTTAAGAGAAAAACATCTTAAGACTTATCCAAACTGGGCTATTCGTGAGCTGCTCATGAATGCAGTTATGCATCGTGATTACCAGTCTAATGCACCGATCCGATTTTACAAATACGCCGACCGCATTGTTATACAAAATCCTGGCGGGCTTTTTGGTGCTGCAACTGATTTTCCAAACCAAAATGACTATCGAAATCCTAAAATCGCTGAAGCAATGAAAATTTTAGGATATGTCAATCGTTTTGGTCGCGGTATTGCTACTTTACAGGATATTTTAAAGAAAAATGGCAATCAACCGGCAGAATTCATTGTTAACCAACCCAATTATTTTATGGCAACAGTAAGAGGCATATCATAATGAAAACACTGGCTTTTTTTAATCCTAAGAGTAAGGTCGGAAAATCGACGCTTGTTTATCATATTGCCTGGATGTTATCAGATTTAGGAAAAACTGTATTGGTAGTTGATTTAGATCCACAGACAAATCTCACCAAAATGTTTCTAAGAGAAGATCAACTTGAAGAAATATGGCCTTATAATAAACTGCATAAAAGTATTTTTTCATCTATCACGCCAATCCTTGAAACAACTGGCAATATTGAACCGCCGCAACTTCATAAAATTAATCACAATATTCATTTAATTCCTGGTGATCTCGGCTTAATGCAATTAGAAGATAAACTCTCGGACTGTTGGTTACAATCTTTGGATAACAACCAGACAGCCTTTAATGCCATTTGTGCATTTTATCATATCATCTATCATGCAGCAAAAGAGACAGATTCGGAATTTGCGCTAATTGACTCAGGCCCCAATCTGGGAACAATCAATCGTTCCGCATTAATTGCATCTGATTATGTCCTTATGCCGCTTGCACCGAATTTTGATTCTTTGCAAAGCCTGGAATATTTTGGCCGGTCATTGAAAAAATGGCATCAGGGATGGAAACATCGCATTGCGCAAAAAAAACTGACCAATTATTTGCCAGCCGACAGAATGACACCTTTGGGATATATCATTATGCAACATGATGAAGGGAAATATCGACCTGAAAACGTATACCAACAATGGAGCGAAAAAATTCCTGATACATACAAAAAATATATTCTTTGCAATAAAGGCAGTATAGAATTCGAGGACATTTCTTCACATTGTATCGGACAGGTTCGTTGTTACCATTTTCTCATGCCTATGGCGAAGGAAGCGAAAAAACCGATTTTTTATTTAAAACCGGCAGATGGCGCCATTGGTTCTCATTCTCAAAGTGTGTGGAAATGCTATCTGGATTTTAAAAAACATACTGAAACAATACTGAAAAAAATAAGTAAGGAATGATCAATATGATGCGAATTGATACTTTTTTCAGATCAACCCCAAACACTTTTGAATATACTGCCCCTTTTTATCTCTATAGTTGTATCTAAAAATGGTATCCACTAAAGGGTGATGTATTTTTTTGAATGTGTGAACATATTTCAGGCTGATCCAGCGATAGTAATTTTCCATGCTTTTCATATTTTGTGGAAAATTGATTGAAATAAGTTCATCAATTAACCGATCTGTATCCTGATCAAAAAAATTGGACAATTTCGGCGGCAGACCATTTAAACAAGGTTTGTATTCCTGAGTAAATACATAGGCAGCGGTCAGGCTTTTGATAAATTTTAATCGTTCAATATCTTCTCGAAGTGTTGTATTATAGCCGTACATATAGATAAACTCAACATTTTCAGAGGGTTTGAATTGAAAATAACCATAGTTTCGTCTGAGGACATTGAAATGATCGGTATTGTTTAAGCTAAAATAATAATTGCTCCTGGTAAACTTAGTGTTTTGGCACTTTATCCTTCTAAGCATCCTGGCACGTTTTTTTGTGATTAACATTAAATCAAGGCTCTGGGTAAAATTGACAGAAATATTTTTTTGGGCCATTTCCTCAAGCAATTGATCTGCATTGGGATGGGACAGGATATTGTCATCCAGTAAGATGACTTTGGATCTGTTTTGCAATAAATCATCAAGATCACTCACCTGGCGTGTTTTTCCCTCTTTAACCGGCACGATGCAAAATTCACAATTTTTGGGACACCCTCTTGTCAGAAATCCAATCGCGCGATCTTCCAATTCAGGATACAGGGAATAATCAGGTTGAAGATCTTCTATTGTTTTGGGAAGCCTTTTGGTGATGCTGACACCAGATCCACCCATTGTTAGCCTGTCACCATAATAGTCTTTTAATTGATTGAATTTATTGAAATTTAAACTTTTATTAAAAATAACTGATGCAAATATTTTTTCAGCATGTTTTGTCATTATACCAGGTCTGACTTTAACCACTGACCATCTCTTGTCTGTGTAATAGCGAGCTAGCTTCATCAACGCCAGATTGGGTAACTTGCTGTCAACATCAATTAATAGAATCGACTTTTTGGGAAGGATTATTGGTGCTTTGTTATTTTTTATCGATTTTGACACTGATGGCAATTTCAAACCTTTGGACACAATGCTGTCGGGTACTTTTATCATGGCTTGCGGCGACAGGGTGACAATCATTTGCATATTGGGAAAGAGTTCATCCCATAGTTTCAGCCATGAAGAAAACAGGTCTGGGGGGCACAAGGTATAAGGCGAATGGAATAAAATAATTCCTGGAATATTATAGGCATCCGGCACAAATGGGGATGCGTCAAGGATATGTCGTGAGGCATCAATAACAGGTTGTAATAATTGTTTTTGATAGTCTGGAAGGCCTGACCAGTAACTGTCGAAAAGGCATTCTTTTGTCATCCAGCAAGACGTATCGATATTTAAAATAGTTGATATGCATGTTGTCAGTTTTGTCAGGGCCTGTTTTGCAGGATATCTATTCTTGAATATGGCCCGATAATGAAGGCGTTTTAAATATGCAATGGGATCGGTCAATTTTACGTTTTTATCAAATATTGAATAAAATCGGGTGATTCTAAAGTTAGGATTCAGAAAATCAAAGTCATCTGTTCCAGTGTGATACTTTAAATGATTGCCATATGCTAAAAAAAAATATGGTATATTACCAGTGCGATAAAAAAGATTCTTTTTTTCCAGTTGATCATAAAATCCAGCCAAATCTTTTTTATGCATGTAACTGCCCTTTAAATCTGGACTTAATTGAAAACCATTTCTTAAAATTGCTGATGAAAGATTGCTGAGTTTTTCTCTGTGTTGATGGACAGCATATACAAATTTGATGATTAATGATTGATCAGGGCGTTTGAAACAGGTATCCAATGCACATGGGAGATAATTGAGATAATTCGGCCCACAAAAAACCAAAGCAATTAATTGTAATAATTCATAATTCTTTTTATTTAATGACAACAGATGCCATTTGGGGATAACATCTGATGTAATGTCTCCCAATATAATTTCAGAATCATTGTTTTGAGACGCATTGTTGATGTGCAACAGCAATAAATACATTATCAATCACACAGTTTACGCTCTGGCAGCAATCGCATGCCATGTAATTGAGACATGGGAATGACAAGGGTAGATAACTCTGATTGCGGCACAGATTTAATGGGTTTAAAAACAAAGACCTTATCCTTGTTTTGAATCAATTGCCGGTAGCATCCGGATGTCAATGATTCTGTTAATTGTTTGGGGCTTGCGCCATCTGTTTGAAATATTTCAATACTGGGATAGGCAGGATAAGAATCTGCCTTTTGTGCTTTAAACCGAATATCTGCTGATAATGTTCCCAAACGATAGCTGATCGCAAACAGTATCAATATGATAAAAGGAAAAATCATCAGCGTCAAATAAAACCGCGCGCTGGGATGTGTTACCCATTGGTGAATCGTAAAGACCAATGCCCATATCAGACCAAGAAAATTGACCACACAAAAAAACAACAGGCCTTTATGATCTGAGATCACCCAATAACTGTAAATCAAAAAATTTTCTTTGGGAAGTTCCAAAGCACTCAAGCCCACATTGAAATGCCCAAAATAATGAGAGGCAAAAGACCATCCTGCTGTATACAGAAGGGCAAACACAATGATCAGCATAGATGCCAATTCTGGCACGAATTTCTGATCACCTGTTGGGTGTGTTGTTTGAATTTGTTTCATTGCAGTTTTCCTCCTACCTTCACATATGATGCGTGGCGCATCCAGATGTTTGATTTGATATTCACTGACAGGGCTTGTGTGGATAAAACAAGCAAAAGTATACCTGTCAGTGGCAATAATAATCGTATAATTGTTTGCATGTCTTTTTTCCTTTATGGTGTTTCTTTACTGATCGTTTCCTTAGGAAATCTCTGAAAATAACTTCCCCATTTATTGATATTGTTCGTTTTGAGGTAATTGTACTGTAGAGACGTAGCATGCTACGTCTCTACACGACCTTATTTTTTTGTACGATCAAAAAAAATGAGCATGTTATTTTCAGAGCATTCCTTAATAATTTTTATTAATATCGTACATTTTTGTTTTTTCCAAACGCGTGAGGTGTGTGTCCATGCCCTGTCCATTAAAAGCATCCTTGGCTTCATCATACAAAATATGGCCTGCATGCATATAACGAGTTGAAAAATGAAATACCTGTAAACTATCGACATTTGCCTCACGTGCGATATTTCCTGCCTGAAATGTGGTCAAATGATATTTTTGTGCGGCCATAGCTTTGTCTTCATGTCGAAATGCAGATTCTATAAATAATACATTAACATCTTTTGCCAATTGAATCATACGTTCGCGAGTCTCATCATTGTAAACAACATCAGTAATATAGGCAATTTTTTGTCCAGGAGAAATACATGCAATCTTTTCTGCCAATTCACCCAGAGAAAATTGCTGTTTGTTCGTCACAAAAAAAGGGGTGTTCGCGTCCTGATTTTCAAACAAGGCCTGTTTAAATTTGTTGATCCATGGACCAGGTGTTAAGTCAAGAGCATCCATGTTGTCTTTTATCATGTTAATATGAAAACGTTCTTCCATACGAAAGCCAAGACTTGTAATTTTATGATCCAAAAAATCGGTAAAAATAGAAAATCGTGGTGCTTTTACAATTTGGCGATGAAAGGGTTTATCGGGTTGATCAATCCCTGGTAACAGTCCATTTTTACATGAAAAAATCTTCTTTTTTATCACTGTTGGATGTATTTCAGCCACATCCAGAATAAAAGAATGGTCTTTTATTAGATTCCATGTGTAACTATTGAGTTTACCTTCAACATTGGCAATAAATCCAGGTGGTCCAAAAAATTTAATAACTTTATCTCTGCCAATGACAATGCGTAACAGGCGGTCAAATCCAATGAAATGGTCGATATGCGTATGACTGACAAATACATGGCTCACTTTCAACAAATCTTTGGCAGATAGCTTATGAATCTCACCCAAATCAAAAAGAAAGGCTCTCTTTTCAAAAGCAAATGATACAAACAAACATGGATCTTCAAAGGGCCCATTGACCAATCGCGTATAAAAAGAGGGTCGCATTAAGATAGATACCTTGAAACTTGCTTATCCACACAATTATAGATTTCATCATCTGTGCCATAGATGTCTTCAACATCCTTATGATTTATCAACTTTTCTATAACATACGCTGTTATATAAAGGCTGACAATATTGGGTGAAGAAACCAGACGTCTAAAAGGGGCTATTTGATAGTCAATCTCAAACTCATCGGATCGCGAGAGTTTTTCAAGGGCAACAGCCATTTGTTCTTCAATAGCTTCCTTATTTTTGGTTTCTACTAATTTTTTTTCAACAAGTTTCATCGCCAAGTTATTACTGAGTGGCTCAATACTTTCTTTGATGCGATGGATCGCATTGCGACGTTCTTGTTCCCTGGATGTTTCAATTTCTGATATTATACGTGATTCCCTTTTACTGGGACGAAAATTTTTAGCCATTGGCTTACCTCTTAGTTATCATTATTTCTATGTGTAAATTGATTAAAGAACCTTTATGAAAGTTTAAAGATCATAATTTTCAATCAGCATTTGAATATTTTTTTTTCCATTCCAGTGATTCCATTGAAGTTTGAATGCCACCTGTTTCATTTCTTTAGCTAAAGGCTGACCTGGATCAACATTGAAATGAATGGCAGAAAACACTCGAGATTTATTGTTTGGCTGGCATAACGCCATTCGACGATGACGATTCGAAATCAGAGATTCATAACGAACTTTAACATTTTTAGCAACAAACATTGGTTCCACATTTCTAGGACCAAATGGTGCCAGCCATGATAACTCGTCTAAAAGCTGTTCAGAAATTTCATTCAATGTAATTTCATGGTCAATGGTAAGGGTTGGAACCAACAATTCAGGTATCAGTTGAGATTTTAGATGGCTTTCAAAAGATTGTTTAAAATTATCCAGATTATTGGATTGAATCAATAAACCTGCTGCGCCTGCATGTCCGCCAAAAGAATCTAAATAATGCGCACAAGATGTCAATATTGAATGAAGATTGACCCCTGGTATTCCTCGTGCAGAACCTCTGCCAACGCCCCTATCTATTGAGATGAGTATGGCGGGTTTGTAATATTGATTAACCAGTCTTGATGCAACTATTCCAATCACGCCTTCATGCCAATGGGGTTTTGATAGAATTATGCTTTTCTGATTTAATAAGTGTGGATTTTTTGCAATAATGGCATGAATATCTTTCAATATATACTGTTCAAGTATACGTCTGCTTTGATTGATATCATCAAGTTCAGAAGCCAATTTTTTTGCAGTTTTTTTGTCTTTACACGCGAGTAATTCCACAGCAATTGAGGCACGTTTAAGGCGACCGGCCGCATTAAGCCTTGGGATGAGCTTGTATATCATGTCACTGCTATCAATTTTTCTATTGTGTATCCCAGAAATTCTTGCCAGCTCGACAATTCCCGGTCGTGGAGATATGTTCATGACATCCATGCCAATTTTCGAGAAAATTCTATTTTCGTTAACCTGTGGCACAATATCAGCAATCGTCCCCAAAGCCACCAGATCGCAGTAATTTCTGAGGTTTGGTTCCTCTTTATCTTTCCAAAAATTGATATCTCGCAAAGCTTTACGTAAACAGATTATTAAGCAATATACAACACCAACACCCGCCAGGATGCCATATCCTGATGGACAATCTGCTCGTTTTGGATTAACCACTGCATAGGCATTGGGCAATGATTCCACTTCATGATGATCGGTGACGATGACGTCAATATTTTCCATATTTGCTTTTTGAATTGCATCGTGGCTGCCAATGCCGCAATCGACTGTAATAATCAAGTTAAACTGTTTGGGCCTGGCATAATTGTTAATATGATGCTGACGCAATCCATATCCTTCATTTACTCGGTGTGGTATATAGTATTCAACTGTTGTGCCAGCATATTGTAAAAATTCAAAAAGGATTGTAACCGCGGTAACACCATCAACATCATAATCCCCAAAAATAAGCACTTTTTGATGTTGCAAAATAGCTTTTATGATACGATCAACCGCAATATTTATATCTTTAATCGAAAAGGGCGAACGTATATGATTAAATGATGGGGATAAAAAAGGTCCTGCCGCATCCGCAGATCGCAGACGTGTTGCCAAAATGGCGGCGGTAACTGGGTGACAACTGCAAATACTTTTAATTTGTTGCAGCAATCTTGGATCGGGGCTCAGTATGTTCCAACGTGTATTCATTATTTTAATATTATATCTTATTATGATGGCTTTGTATATTTTTTTTATCGAATCATTAAAAAAATTATGACCCATTTTTTTTGCGAAAACGAAAAAAAAGCTTGACATGATTAAAATGTTTGTATATAAGTAGTTTTATATTTATTATTCATTTTGCGCCGAGGTAGCTCAGTCGGTAGAGCAGGGGACTGAAAATCCCCGTGTCGGCAGTTCGATTCTGTCCCTCGGCATTTGCACTATACTTGTGCCCAAAGCAAATGAAATAAAAAGCCTCGAATTTATTG
>Ga0272440_1002499_pt1 | contig 14275 bp, 10 predicted proteins | sample SSMMMBAug17_FD_192440 | JGI IMG/M metagenome (GOLD analysis project Ga0272440, IMG submission 192440) | Marine sediment archaeal communities from Little Sippewissett salt marsh, Falmouth, MA, United States - SSM-MMB-Aug17 | ecosystem: Environmental > Aquatic > Marine > Wetlands > Sediment ...
ACGCTGATCTAAAAGCAAGCAATTCTGCTGTTTGTTTTAATGTTACCATTTCAGCAACTGAAAACCCAATAGCTTGATGAACAAACATGGGTTTGTTTTCTGATTGATGGGCTGTGGCAAAGTTTTTGGCCTCTTCAATACATTGATCCATCATAGCCAGGGAACAAGCAATATAGGCCAAATTTTCATATAATTTGATATGTGACAACAGATCATCCTGAACAGAAGGGATTATTTGATTTGGGTCAATTTTACAATTGTTAAATTGAATATTTGCTTTTACAAGCTCGGGAAAAATCCGGTCATTTGAAAGGGGGGCAATGACCAGCCCATCTGCTTTGGATGGAACGAAAAAAAGTGTTTTTTTGCCATCAATGCTTTCTGAAATTGCAATCCAATCAGCAATACCTGCATTGATCACACATTCTTTATGCCCTGATAAAACAATTTTTTTATCAGAAATTTTGGCAGTCAATGAAGATGAGCCAGTATCTGTTTCAACAAAGTCTTCACATATGGCAATTGATCCAATGACAGCCTTATCTGGAAATTCAGCAATATTCAATCCTTTGCATAATGCTTGTCGGTGTTGATCGTCTGTTGCCCTTACGATCATTTCATTAAAAAGACGAAAGCTGTATTCAACACCCAAAAACAATGATGGTTGATGTCGAGCAAAAATACGCATTCTTTCTAAACAGCTGACCATTCCATCCATAGGGTTATTCAGATAGCCCAGGGGAAAAAGATTTTTTTGAAGGGTTAACAATGCTGTTTTAATGTTTTCTTTTGTTTGAAGCGCGCCAGGTTCAAGGATATTTTTTTCTTTTATCAGCGCGGATTCCATATCCTGAAAAAGCTGATTATCCTGTTCTGAAAATGAAAAATTCATGATATACCTCTAATTCTTACATGAGTTTTGAAATAATCTTTTTTTGAATATCCGATGTCCCACCGCCTATGGGTGCCAGCCGGCTATCTCTGAAAATCATTTCCATCCCATATTCATGGCAATATCCATAACCGCCATGAATGAGCATGGCATCATTCACCGGGTTTAAACTCCAATCCCCAACAAATAGTTTGGCAACTGCTGCTTCCAAATGATTGACAGCCTGTCCTTGATCTTTGCACCAGGCAATTCGATAAACCAATGAACGAGCCGCTTCAATAAAAATTTTCATATCAGCAATTTTATATTTGGTGGCTTGATAATGACTGATGGGGCGATTGAATTGAACTCTTTTTTTAGCATAATCAGCGCTTTGTTTCATGGCGTATACCATCCCACCCACAAATGGTGCAATTAAAGCACTTCGATCCCATTCAACGGTTTGCATGGCATAGAAAAATCCCATTCCTTCCTGTCCAACAAGATTTTCAGCAGGAATGCGGCAATTATTGAAAAATAACTCACTGGTTTGAGATGTTCGAACCCCCATTTTTTTGAGTGGCGCACCAGCAGAAAAACCTTTTGTTCCTTTTTCAACAATAAATGCAGAAATGCCTTCATGTTGTTGTTCCGGGTTTGTTTTGGCATAAACAAGAATCAGATCAGCAATAGGTCCATTGGTAATAAATATTTTACTGCCATTTAAGACATATTCCTCACCATCACGAATGGCAGTGGTTTTCATGGATGCGACATCAGAACCAGCATCAGGTTCAGTCAGTCCCATACAGCCAATCCATTCGCCGGAAATCAAGCGCGGTAAGTATTGATGACGATGTGCATCAGTGCCATGACAAAAAATTGTGTCTGCACATAAAAAACTATGTGCTCCATACGCCAATGTCAAACCGCCATCAACACCAGCTTCCCCCAAAGCTTCACCAGCCATCACTGTCGTAAGAACGTCGGATCCGCCTCCTCCTAAGTCTTCTGGAAAATGAAGTCCAAGTAATCCAAAATCGCCCATTTTCCTGAAAGATTCAAAATCAAACTCGCCTTTTAGCTCATGCTCCTGAACACGTGGAACAATTTCTTTTTTGGCAAAGCGAATGACCTCTTTTTTAAACATTTGTTGTGTTTTTGTTAATTCAAAATCCATAAGAACTCCTTATGTAAATTATTCCATAACAGGGCTGACTTTGTCTGATACAAAATTGAAAAAAACATCGAAATAGAATAACGATTCATTCAGCTTTTTCAATTTTCTAAAAAATTCAACCCAAATGCGAGTGCCATAATGGGAAGTTATTAAATTGTTGTTTCTTAGAAGACTTCAATGAAAGGATCATCATCAATCACCACCGCATTCAATGCGATTACGACCATTATTTTTGGCTATATACAAACATTCATCTGCACGTTTAATCATTGTTGCTGCTGATTCATTTTCTATCTCAATAACACCAATACCGCCACTTATGGTTACATGAAGGTTTTCGTGTTCCCATGTAAGGGATTCAATTGTTTGTCTGATGCGTTCACTGGCAATAAAGCAGCCTTCACGATCTGTTTTACGCATGACAACTAAAAATTCTTCGCCACCATAACGACCAATAATATCAATTTCTCGTAAAGCATCTTTGATTTTGCTGGTCACTTCTACAAGAACTTCATCTCCAATTTGATGACCATAGGTATCATTGATATTTTTAAAGTGATCAATATCAAACATGATTATGGATAAAGGGTCGGAATGTCGGACCGCAGCACATATTTCATTGTTCAGTCGGTCAATGATATGGCTGTGATTAAAAATACGAGTCAAACCATCTGTTACAGCCATTTTCTCCAGAATTCGGTTTTTATTTTCCAACTCATCGATCAGATTTAAGATCACATCCCTGTTTTTCTTAAGTTCAATGTGTGTTTTCACTCGAGCCAAAAGTTCGGTGGCATTAAATGGTTTTGTGATGTAATCCACAGCACCCAGTTCAAAACCTTTAACAATGTCATCGGTCTCTGATTTAGCTGTCAAAAATATAATGGAAATGTCGCGCAGCTTTTCTTGTTCTTTTAAACGCCGGCAAACTTCGTGTCCATCAATGCCTGGCATCATAACATCCAGTAAAATCAAATCGGGTGAGATGTTTTGAAGAATATCAATGGCTTGTTGCCCATTGGTTGCAACAGCAATCTGGTACTTACTTTTTCGCAAGATGCTTCCCAGTACTTGAAGATTTTGAGGTAAATCATCTACGATCAATATCAAGGCCTGGGAGTTATCATAAGATTGTTTTGAACTCATACGCACTATTCTTGATTTATATTATCGTCCAACTTTGGTTTTTCCAAGTTAGGAGGACAATCACTGACTAACACGGACACCCACATCACGCGTTTGGAAAAACCAAAGTTGGACGATAATATTATCCTTAAAAGTAAAATTTTGTATAACTCCTTGACTAAAAAGTCAACAGTATTTAATAACATCTCTTGCCGCTAAACCAAAATTTTTTGCAAAATGATTCATTTATTTTCTCCTGTAAGAGGGGGGGGTGATGGTTCAATACGCAAATCCCCCTGGGGCATTTTCTGGCTTGCAACAGTTTGACCTGGAATATCATCAGTCTCGGCAACAATTCGAAATCCTATGGAAAATTTGCTTTCATCAGCTTCTCTCCAGTTTCGGTTCGCAGATCGGCATTGAAATGCATAGCTGTTAAAGCTGCCACCGCGAATAATATAATTTTTGAGCTGGCCATTTTTATCATCTTTTGAATCACTATACTGATCTTTACACCATTCAGATACATTTCCATGCATATCATACAAATACCATGCATTGGATTTTTTTTGGGCAACCAGATGCGTTTTGTATAAACTATTACCACAATACCAACCCATTTTATTCAAATTTGGATCCAAATTTGAATCATCACAACCCAATTTTATCTTAATATCACCATTTGAAAAAGCTGTTTTATTGCCTGATCTTGCTGAGTATTCCCATTCTGCTTCACCAGGCAAGCGGTATGTTCGATGCTTATCAATGCTATTCAATTTTTCAATAAAAGCCTGAGTATCATTCCATGACACAGTTTCAACCGGACAATCATTGCCACATAGATTAAAATTAGATGGATTATACCCCATTACTGCGGTATATTGACCTTGCGTTACTTCAGTTGTTTGCATATAAAAGCCTTTTTTTATGACAAAAGGATGCAGTTTTTCTTTGTTTTCATCTCTACCTTTTTCATTCTCAGGACTTCCCATCATAAACTTACCAGGAGCAATATATACAAATGTCATATTGAATTGATTTTGAAATGATTTGCATATCGTTTGCTGATTTTCTATCAATGATACTGTCACCAGCCATTCTCCTTTATCTATTGTAATCCATTGCCTTAAAGGAAAATAATCGTTATGTGTAATTTCAAGATCATATCTACCGGGCTTGAGTATCATACCATCGGTGTAAACAGGTCTGATATTTAAAATTCGAACTCTTGCATCAGATGGGCGACAAACAACTGTTATTTTCGAAAGTCCTACCAGCCTGTATGTAATATTTTTTTTTTCATTAGGACCTAAAGCAATTTCTGTCTCAAAAGGCTCAAATAAATCTTTTTGTACACGAATTTGATAAAGATCAGGCTTCAAATTTTTCATCTGAACATTTCCATGACCTTTTCTTTCGTCATTGACAAATATGTGAGCGTCATCTGGTTGACCATAAATAAGCAATTCTGATGGCAATGCTGCCATTTCAATACGAACCTTGTTTTCTTTACCAGCCTCAACATTTATATTCATTTGTTTTTCATCATAGTTTTTATGAGTAAATTTAATCCGGTATTCACCAGCATCAAGTTTCATGCCTGGATCATACTGTTTATCACTATTAATGATGTCGATATGTGTCTCTTGTGGTAAATCCAAAAAATACAGACGTCCTTGTTGTTCAGCAAGAGGATTCAACGTATCTTGTAATGCCAATATTTTTTTTAATCTCTGTTCAGCCTGTTTTTGAGCAACAGTGGCCTTTATTCTTGCCTGATTAGCAATCATGGAACTTTTGAGAGCAGCATCTCTCGCCTGATTGGACTTTATATAATGATATCCGGAAAATACAGACATAAAAATAGCCAGTAACAAGCCTGAAATAACAGAAATAGTAACTTTGCGATATTTTTTTACACGATCCAAAGCTTCATTTTTTTTCTTTTCTTCAGCAGCAATAGCTTCTTTTTTTTCACGTTCCTGTTTTTCGAGGGCCAGTTTTTGTTGCTTTTCTATCTCCTTTTCTTGTCTGGCACTACTTTCTTTAAGGAATTGAATGCTTCTTTCAAAAAGGTTGGTTTCACATTCTTGTTCTGTATGATATTGATCCGCCCATGCTTTATTGGGGTGTTGTTTTTCATACCATTTTTGCAATGATATCAGTTCCGGCCCTCTTATATAGTCTGATTGCTTAGATTGAAATCGAAGAGCAGTATCTGCCAGTCGTCGATATTCTTTGGCGGATAAAGCTTCTTCATCGACCCACTTTTTTAAGCGGTCCCATAAGCGCATCAGGCTTTCATGGGAAATATCTACCACTACATCGGGAGATAAAATAATTTTTTGAGGTGGCATCAAAAATGAACAGTCCGGCTGTCTGTAAACATTGATGATATTATCAATATCAGATGTGCTTTTTGCCCCGGTGATTTTGTACAAATCTTTTAATTTTGTTGGGCGACGAATACCGCGAACATCACTGATTTTATGTGTAAGGGATTTAAATATTCGGATGACAAGATCTTTGTTTTTCAGCTCACTGTAAATGTCGTCAGCATGTTTGGAAATAAATTCAGACAATGTTCCGGATTTATAATGATGAATAACAGATTGATTACTATCATCCTTAAGCCATTCATTCCAGGTACGCATCAAAGCATGTTGTATGACAGGCAACTGATCATGGCTATCGGTCATATCATTTAATATGCGCCGAATGAAAGTATCAGACATTTTAACACCTGCAATTGCAGCAGGTCCTGTAATGGCCTCTCGTTGTTGCTCGCGTGTCATACGTGGTACAAGGTATAAACTTTGGCAAATGGCTTCAGGAAGTCCATGAAACTGGTCACAATGTCCAATAAAATCAGAACGAAGGGTTAAGACAATATAAATGGGAACATTTTTTTGTTCTGCCAGTTCAAGAAGAACAGATACAAAAAAAGCTGATTCATCCTCTTGTTCCATTGTGCCTTTTTCCTGAGCAAAACGAAAAATTTCTTCAAATTGATCCACTAACAAAAGCATACAGGACTGGTTTCTTGTCAAGAAAGGGTTAATGCTCTCAACAATAGCCGATGCTCCATCGATTAAAAGATGTTCATAGAATTCATCCGGGTTTGAGGCATTTCCTAAAAAATAACAAACAGACTTTGCCAGTTGATTTAAAGGCCTGTTTCCAGGTTTCATGACAATCTCATGCCATTTGTCACGATCATTCACTAAAAAACCAGCACGTAAAAGCGGAATCAATCCTGCACGGATAAGGGATGACTTCCCGCATCCAGAACTTCCCACAACCGATAAAAGATGTGTTTTTTCCAACTGATTCAATAATTCAGCGCTTTGTTTTCTTCGACCAAAAAACAAATGACTTTCATGGGCTTCAAAAGGACGAAGCCCTACATATGGATTCATTATTGATTTCATGAAGGCATGCCCTGTTGATTGGAGGTGATTATTTTTTGAAAATTGTCAGGTAAAATATCTTCACTATTGCTATTATTAATCATTTGAATATTTTTAAAAAATTTCAATTTTTCTTTTAATTCAGTTGTTTTTTTCTGTGGAGGCAGCATAAAAACGATTGTTTTATGAACTGGATATTCTTGAATTGTGATTATTTTCATTGCTTCAAAAAGACGTGCAATTACCCATTTTACATTCACCTTTCCATAGACAATCAACAATGTGTTAGCTTTGCTTAAACAATTGTCAAACTGTTTTAAAGGATCAGACTCGTCATTTCTGGCGGAAAAATATGAAAGAAATTGATGTTGAACTAAATGGTTATGTAGGCTGGTAGCTAGAAGTAAATCATTGATATGGGTATCCACAAAATAGGATGTGTTTGTAATAATTTTTTCTTTACTTTTCTTTCTTGCTTCCAGTTCTTTGATAACAATTTTAGATATTTCAGACATTTCAGTTGTATTTGTCCGAATGACTCGATCATCATTTTCAAGTTTTATTAATCTATCTTGATAGGTATCACTATCAATTAAAGAATAATCGAGTTTTTTGGGCAGCCAGATCAATTGGTCTTTTGGGTCTTTTTTTTCTTCTTCAGCAATGTCCAGTTGTTTAAGAGGGTATGTTTGAAATGTTGAATCACCATCAATTTCTTCGCCATCATATTCATTTAACAAATGAAGACAAAGCGTAGATTCTTTAATATTGTGCCGTGCTTTTTTTTCATGTTCATCAGCATTGTAAGGTGGTGGAATAGAATCAAATACATAAATATTCTTTTCATGAAAAACTTTCCGCATTCTTTTGACATAATGTTTAAGAGAATCAGAGGTACTGGCCAAAAAAACTTTTTGGGGATGTGCTTCAATAGAATGTTGACTCTCATTTGTGGGGTCAGATTGATCCACAGATAAGTTCTGTTCATTATTTTTCATTGCTTCCAAAATTTTAGCAATGGCTGAACAAAGTTTTTTGCAGGCAGTATCGAATCGTTTCTCATCGGGTTGTAAAGGAAAATTCATATAATTTTCATCATAAAATGGAACCCCTAATTTTCCTTGAAATTCAACAGGCCATCTATGCTTAGAAATGTCTGCCATCAATAGATGAATAACACGAGAGTAATTTTTCCCATATGAAAGGCTTTCGCCTTTGTTTTTAACGTGTTGACAAAACCATTCCAGTTCCTTTAGACAATATTTTGACTTAAGATAATTATTGGACAATAACGAAATAAATAAGGCAGATTTATTTAGAGCGTTGGGTATTTCTTTATTAAACAGTTGATTGGAAGTAAGCGTTTCATCCTTCCAAATTTTAATAATATTGTCACCATAAGGAATTGCCAATAAATCTTTCAAATATTTACAAAAATTATCTACCCATTTCCTTTTGTTGTCAGCATGGGCATAGCTAATAAAGATATCATATTCATATGAAGTCAGATAGGCCATGAATATTTAAATCTCCTGTTGTTTTGGGGCTTTGAATTTTGAAAACAATCTAAAAATAACACAAAAAAATGACAAATCAAATTTTTCTGAGAATAACAATACTAATATCTATCCAAAAAGATATCTCGCCTAATGAGCGGTTTCATATTGTGGAACATAAAGTTCGTTAATCTTCTGAATCGCTTTCCACCGAGAACCATACAGCCGGGTAAAATTATTGAAAATTTGAGCGACAATTTTTATATTTAATGTAACCAGAATAACTTGTTTAATGGAAAAATTTCTTTTCCTGCCCTGATTAAATCGATATATCACATTCGTAAAAGGATATACCATCTTTTCAATGATTTCGGTTGTCATTTTATATTCCTTCATTTAACGAAAAAGTACCAGTCCGCATAATAGTCCATGAGGGATGTCTTCAGGCAAACTTTTTTCACCGATAGGGTATATTGCCCAACCAGCATTTGCAGCCATTTTATAAACATCCATTCCAGCGGACTCCATAGATGGCATTGATAGATCCGGATGGCGACATTTTTTTTTCTGAGCCAGCACACGACAATCATCATAAAAATAACAGATCACTTCTTTGCAATTACTGGCTGAAAAACAATGGGCTTTATAACCATCTTCTTTTGCTTTTTTTCTGATTAAAGCTGAAATTTGAAATACTAACAGAAAATAAGCACCTAATAAAGCTAATCCTCCCTGATCATCAAGTTGATGATGCCTGTGAGCTTTACCAAGATCCTTTCCTGCAATAATATGATTAGGGACTTCAACACTAAAAAGTATGGCGGAATTATATTTATTAAGGATACTCTGAATTTGTTCATAACTCAGCCCATGAGGAGGACAATGACGACAAAGTCCTGAATGGCTGCAAGGAGGAATCATACACTTCAAACGCACCCTTTCATCAACAATGATATCATTTATGGAAATCATTTTTGTATCTTTAGCTCCGGCTTTAAGGGCTACCTGTCTCAATTTTTCATATATGGCATTATTATTCATAATGATACGTGCCTTTTTTTCTTTAGGGCATTAATCAACAAAAATCATGCCCAAATAATGGTTGTTTGGATGATAATTAGAGAAATTGGCTTGATCCGCCAATTTTTCTAAATCAATATGACATGCTTCTATAGATGGTCGCGCCATCATTGGAAAAGCACAGCCTTTTCCAATTGTCATTGACTGGCATTCACGTCGGGAAGAACAAAACACTGGTCGACAATTACCTGCTGCTAAACCTACTGCAAGGTGAAAATTATGATAAAAACAGTATGATTCAATCATAGCTGTGACTTCATAAACTCTTTTTAGATCCTTTTGTTGATTTAGACTAAAAACAAGAGCCCATTGAAATTTTTTTAAAATTTGTTGAATGGGATCTTTTTTATACATAATTTGTGGGTAATAAAAAGATTTTTCATGTTGAGGACAATCTAATTTATTCTGTTTATAGGAAATATTGGAAACATTAATAATACTGGCATTTTCAGCCCCATTTTTTATAGCCAACTGACATAATTCTTTTTGAAATTCATCTAATTTGGCTTTTTTACTAATGTCCGGTGGTATTGGAAATACTTTCATATGATCTCCTTATCTCTTTAAAAGCGATTTTTCAGGAACGATCATGTTCCCTGAATTAAGAACTTAAGAACCTGTTAAGACCAGTCCACATCGCGGTCTATCTTTTTCTGGCTTTAATCGTTCCAAAATGTTGATATACCTGTTATGTTGGTGTTGAATAATTGCATGTAATGCCTTCATATATTTTTTTCTGAGTTTATGAACAATTGACTTTAATTCATTTACAACAAAAAGTTCTGTTGCTCCGGCAGTAATGTAAGGTGCAATGACTGAATCCAATGCCAGTTCGAGGGGAGATAATCCACCTGATATGGTTTCAAGACCAATAATGGCTGTGCCCCAAATAAGAGATAAGGCGTGTATACCAATTCGTTTCTGAACCGGTATTCCCTGATTAAGTTTATGAAATTGGCCATTCAACCACTGATTGATGGCAACCATTTTTTCTTGGAACAGCTCATTAATGATGTGTTGATCCAGTTCAGGCGCACTTATTCTGATATGTTCCTGGTATAGATCTATCGTTACATTTTTTTTTACATAATATTGATATTCGGCCAATGCTGACAAAACTGGCGTTAAGTCCATTTCGGGCAGAAATGGCTGTTTATTTAACTGTTGATTATTATGTGTTGACGTAATGAATAAAAAAGGCTTTTTAATTGTGTCAACGACCCATTTTCGAATTGGCGCTAAAAGGTCATGGCGTTGATAGACTTCTTTTATGTGGGGTTTGATACATGAATCAAAATAGTATCGATCAAAGGTTGCTGGTGATTGAACAAGCATATCTTTTGCTACTGCTGAAGCACTTTCAAGAACATGTTTGATTTCTTCAATAGCAGCCATTTCAGTATCCACCTTTTTTTGAAGTTCTGACATCAATTGGTTTAAACTGTTAGAAAGCGATTTTGAATCTTGGTTTTTGATTCTCCTTCTTGAATGCTTAGAAATCTTAAAAACATAATTTTTGACCTGGTTGACAGCTTCCAAAAAGTTGGGATCAGACGTTTCTTTTCGTCGGGGTATCACAAAAAAAGGAAAATCCTCAATGTGGACAATTTCTTGGAGTTGATGATGAATGCTTTTGACCAGGTGTTGATCCTCACATTTATTTAAAACAATGATCAATTGTTTTCCATGGGTTTTCGCTTGTTGAATAATAGCTAAAGGTTCTTGATCAGCATACTTTTCACTTGACGTGATATAGATAATAACATCAGCCAGCAAGAAAAGTTTTTGGGCATGTTTTTTATTTTCAATACAGACACTGTCAACATCCGGAGAATCGATTAAAACAGGCAGAACAGAAGACTCATGATAAGGAACAATCGTTAATGTTTTTCCTGTACCTAAACAAGCTTTGTCATTATTAACAGATTGGATCTTTGTTTTAAAGGGAAAGGTCTTTGTATGATCCTGAAATGGCTCCATGTCTGTTTTTTGAACATAAGCAATGCCGCCACTGGTTGTCGGTCTTTTGACACTTTCTGCACTAATATTCTTTTCAATCAATGCATTGAACAAGGTTGATTTTCCAGTTCCTGTTCCCCCTGATAAAACAATGATTAATGGTAACTGGTCATTATTTTGTTTCCATTTTAACAAATGCTGATTGAATCTGGCTTGATTGATTTTGTTATGAAACAGAACCGGATCAGATGCTATTCCTTTGATTGTCATATCAAGAGGGTGTGATGGTTTGAGATTGATCATTGATTAAAACAATATTTTCATTAAAGAAATATTCAGAGTTGTGGATGCCATAATAATAGCAATTATCCATTTAATCATATTGCTGTGATTTTTTGACATTTTCGCATCCATTCTCGCAAATGCAGTTTTAACTTGTTCGAACTTTTGATCATTTATGGATTGTTTGCTTGCCATTTCTTGTCTAATAGAAGCAAATTCTTCTCTGACATTTCCAAACTCATCTTTAATATTAGCAAATTGAGCATTAAATTCTTCTCTGACAATTCCGAACTCAATTTTGACACTTGCAAATTGATCTCTAATATTTGCAAATTGTTCTCTATGATTTGCAAACTCATCATCAATTTTCGCAAATTGTCCATCAACTTTTAAAAATTGACCATCAATTCTTGAAAATTGTTCTTTATCATTTTCTTTAATGGCTAAAAATTCTTGATTAATCCTTTGAAATTCCTTGCTGTTGTTTTCAATTTCAGCATCTAATTTTTGGTTAATCAGTGATAATTCATAATGAATATCTTTTATATCTTCCTTAGAAGCCAGATTGGTTTCAATCAGCCCTTTTATTGCTTCAGCATGAGCAGAAGCTTGAGCCTCAGGAAGATTCGCATCACGAAGTTTTTTGACATAGGCATAAGTATCAAACGCAATAACTGGCATATCTTTGACTCCAATAATGTATCGTATTATTGTTATGTTTTTGTTTATCTATCGTCAATTGATTACGAACAGAATCTTTAAAGCAATATTTTCATTAAAGAAAGATTGCATCCTTCATATTTATTAAATTAAAAAGTATTTATCACTTTTAAACAAATTATGAAGGCCTCAATATTTACATCATATACTGATTTATAATTTTTTACCATGTCAATTGATTGATAGCAACGACATTTTTATCACTACGTAAAAACATTCATCAGTATTTAAACTCAAATATATTTCATTGATAAAAGGCGTTCATTTATGTTACATTCCTTTGAATAATCTATTATTATATTTAATTGAATAATCAAATATGAAAAAGAAAGGTTTGTTTATGAAAGAAGCAGTTATTGTCAGTGCTGTTCGTACCCCATTGGGTGGGTTTAATGGTACTTTAAGTACAACTGGCGCCACACAACTTGGCGCACTTGTTATTGAGGCCGCCATTGATCGTGCCGGTATTGAAAAAAAAGATGTTAACGAAGTGATTATGGGACAGGTCTTACCTCTAAGTTATGGTCAAAACCCTGCAAAACAGGCTACAGTGAAAGCTGGCATGCCCTGGGAAGTTGAATGTTTTACTGTTAATAAGGTTTGTGGCTCATCGTTAAAAGCTGTTATGATGGCAGCGCATGCCATCCAAACTGGCGATGCTGACATTGTTGTCGCTGGTGGAATGGAAAATATGAGCATGGCACCTTATTATCTGGATAAAGCACGAACCGGCTATCGTATGGGCCATGGAAAACTCATGGATCATATGATCAATGATGGACTGTGGGACATTGTCAATGATTTCCATATGGGCATTTCTAATGATTTATGTTCTGAAAAATATCATATCAACAGGGAAGATCAGGATCGATATGCACTCATGTCCTATGAAAGAGCATTGGATGCGATCAAGGAAGGGCGATTTAAAGATGAAATTCTTCCTGTGACTGTTCCACAGCGCAAAAAAGATCCAATCATTTTTGATACAGACGAATGCCCACGAGAAACATCATATGATCTTTTGGCCAAAATGAAACCTGCTTTTCAAAAAGATGGCAAAGCAACTGCAGGGAATTCATCCATTATCAGTGATGGGGCTGCTGCTGTTGTTGTTATGTCAAAAGAAAAAGCGGATGAATTGGGTTGTAAGGTCATGGCAACTATTGGCGCTCAGGCTTCTGCGGCTATTGATATGAAATATGTGTTGGTTGCTCCTATTTATGCCATTCCTAAATGTTTGAAAAAAGACAATATGGAATTGACTGATATTGATTTATATGAAATTAATGAAGCTTTCAGCGGATCAACACTTGCTGTTATGCGTGAATTGAAACTGGATGCATCCAATGTCAATGTCAATGGCGGAAGTGTTGCGATGGGACATCCCATTGGTGCCAGTGGATGTCGCGTTTTGGTGACATTATTATATGAAATGATTCGAAGAGATTTAAAAACAGGTCTGGCTTCTTTATGTCTGGGAGGGGGCGAAGCTGTTGCGATGATTGTTAAGCGATAAAACAGTATCGCAATTTCATTAATATCCTTTTAATTAAGCAATCTAAAGTTATTGGAGGAAGAATGGAAGTTAAAACTTTCGGCGTTATTGGCGCAGGTCAAATGGGAAATGGTATTGCTCAAGTAGCAGCCATGAGTGGTACTCAGGTCATTATGAATGATATTTCAGATGAATTTGTTCAAAAAGGTATGGGTAATATCACATCCATACTGAATCGCAGTGTTAAAAAAGGCAAAATTAACGATGCTGATAGAGATGCGATTCTCTCTCGCATTCAACCATCAACCAATATCAGTGATATGAAATCTGCTGATTTTGTTGTTGAAGCTGCAACTGAAAATGAAACCATCAAATTTAAAATTTTTCAGGATTTGGATCGTATTTGCCCCGAACATGCCATTTTATCCAGCAATACATCATCCATCCCCATTGGCCGCATTGCCGGACAAACCAAGCGACCGGAAAAAGTCATTGGTATGCATTTTATGAATCCTGTACCTGTTATGAAACTGGTCGAAGTTATTCGTGGATTGGCAACATCCCAGGAAACATTTCAAATCACATGGGATCTGTCTGAAAAATTCGGAAAAACTCCAGCAGAAGCCAATGATTTTCCTGGCTTTATTGCTAATCGCA
>Ga0272440_1002500_pt1 | contig 14267 bp, 8 predicted proteins | sample SSMMMBAug17_FD_192440 | JGI IMG/M metagenome (GOLD analysis project Ga0272440, IMG submission 192440) | Marine sediment archaeal communities from Little Sippewissett salt marsh, Falmouth, MA, United States - SSM-MMB-Aug17 | ecosystem: Environmental > Aquatic > Marine > Wetlands > Sediment ...
CTCAAAAATGCTCGATAAACTGAATTAATTTCTCACCAAATTTTAATCATTGGTTTCAGCTCAAACCGCCTAAAGGCGGAACTACAAACTGGAAATAAATTCTCCAACTTTTTTGTGTTGCACCCAGTTATATGGAGTCCCAAATCTTTAGATTTAGGAGATAAAGAGTATGACGCCCAAATCTAAAGATTTGGGACTCCAAATAAATTGAATGAGAACTTATTTTCAGAGCTTTTCTAAGATAATAATAAATTAACATCTATTGATAATACTATTGACGATATTAATAATGATCAAATTTCTGATTTAAATAATGAATCACATTTAAATATTAAATCTAAAACTGATGAAGATAGTTTTGATTCATTGTTTTAAATTCAATTTTTTGGTAGTCCATAACAGGTAGTGATTTTATTAAATTATTACAAATATTGTGATTCAAATTCTTAACCCTGTTTTAAATTCAATTTTTGGTAGTCCATAACAGGTAGTGATTTTATTAAATTATTACAAATATTGTGATTCAAATTCTTAACCCTGAAAGGGCGTAACATAATAAATATCTTTTTTTGTATAATTATATTTCGCCCTTTCAGGGCTCCAATTCTTTATATAATTTTAACCCAGGGCGTTGCCCCAATGCTGTTGACTTAAGAGTTGGAGTCCCAAATCTTTAGATTTGGGAGTGAATATATACCAAAATATGTATTTGTTTATATAATAATCAGTATTATTACACACCCAAATCTAAAGATTTGGGACTCCAATTCTTAAGTCAACAGCATTGCGGCGTTGCCCTGGGCTGGTATATTACTCCCTTTCAGGGCTAAGAATATGCCTTTTGGAAATCTAAGTATAATCAGAAATAAAATCACTACATGTTATGGAGTACCCATTTTTTTGTTAAAATCTTGAAAGTAATTATTATGGAATGTATTAACTGTTGCACAGGATTTCAGGTTTATCCTGAAAATGAAAAGTATTGTGCTTTTTGTGGCACAATACTCCATTCATTAAAAATTGATAATTTAGAACCTGATAATATTATTTACATTGATGAATATGGAAAATTTGACATTAAGGTAAAAATTACAAATACTGGAATTGCTGATATAAATATTGGAAAACCTTATATTGTTTAACTTTGATATTCTCGTAAAAAGTCTTTTTTTAGAAATCAGTATTAATAATTACAAATTGTTACACAGATAAAAATCTCATTTTTTGACTTTTTTCGAGACCATCAACTTTGAACATTAATTTTTATTAAAGTATTTAATTTGGATTATAAGATCATGAATGTATTCAATGTGCCAAAAAATGTGCCAAAAAAGTATAGATTGAAAATTAATGATAAATTATATAATAAACTTTATACAGTCAAAAAACAATTAAATCAAAGTGCTAATGGCGAGACATATTTACTTGAACATAATCTTGAAAGCAAACCATATATAGCTAAGTATATTAAGCTAAATAAAAAAACTTTTTCATCTAAACAATCTATCATTAAAAAAAATATAGAAAAACTACGTCAAAATTCATTTTTAAAATCTATCAGTAAAATATATGAAGACCCGCAAATTGAAAAAGATAAAATTTTAATTATAATGGAATTTTTTGAAGGCGTCTCTCTTGCAGAAAAAATTCAATTAAACATTGTTGATAAAAAACTTGTTAATAATATTGTTGATGCAAAAACACTATATCATTTAATAAAAAATATATGCAAAAACCTGTCTGAAATTCATGAAAATGGTATTATACATGGTAATTTAAATCCTTATAATATATTTATACAATCAGATGGAAGTATTAAGTTTTACGACTTTAATATTTGCTATTTAAATGGCAGTGAAGCTGATATTGATTATTATAATTTATTATCTTATTCAAATCTCTGGTATGCACCAGAGCATATTGAAAAAATAAAAGATTTTAGTGAAACTTCTGATATATGGTCAACAGGTATAATGATTTATCAAATGATGACTCGTAAACATCCATTTCAGCTTGAAAATGCCTCTATTGATGATACTATTAATGAAATTACCTCAGTATCAGATACGTTAAAAACATTGGAATATCTTCCCAAAGCTCTTAATAATATTATTAAAATATGTCTTACAAAAAATATATCAAGGCGATGTAAATCAATAAAATATCTAAATGAACAAATTACTGAAGCAAGTTTCTATAAAATTTGCCCTAATAATCACAAAAATGAATATTATGCCACTCAATGTTCTAATCCAGAATGTAAAATTAAATTTACTTCTGAGCTTAAAATTATCTGGAGTCCCATTAATGAATGGATACATTATTCAGATATTTTAGAGTCAATTCCTCCATCAAGATCAAGAGAAATGACGTTTAAAATAGCTCCTCAAAATCTCCCTTATCAACAGTCATTATTAGACCAGGGTTATTTAAAATATATACAATTTCCTGGATCAAAAGATAAAATAAAACTGGAATTGCTGCCAAAGCCAAAATTTGATATTAATCCTGGCATAATAGAGCTTGAATGGAATAATATTGATAAAGAAAAAAATGTTGAATATGAACTTTCAATTATAAAAAGCAAAGCAATTATTACAGAAATTAAAGTATTTATCAATGGCAGCCAGGATTTAATAACTCAAGGAGTAAGGGCAGATGATATATTAAATCAGATTATTATACCTGAAAAATGCCCATTGCCATTTAATTTTAAAATAAACATGAGCAAAATTAATCCAGGCGATGAATTTAATATAAGTTTTTTAATTAATATGCAAAATAGAAACAATCCAATTTCTTTAAACGCATCTGATCTTGCTCATGATCTTAAAATTAAAGTAATATATCCTCCTAAATTAAATTTTATTTCAAAACTGCCCATTTCGGTTGATGTATTAAAAAATGCAAAAAGTGTTAATAAAGAAATTGAAATTGAAAATTCTGGCGGCGGCGAGATAAGAATTTTAGGCGTTAAACCTAAAACAAAGGCTCTAATTAAAAATGATATTTCAGATATCATAAGTTTTGATATAATAAGAAACCCTATAGTTTTGGAACAAAAAAATAAATGGAGAATCAGATATAAAATATTTCCTGATCAAATAGACCTGCCTCAACTTGAATTGATCATTATTTTTAATTTTCAGGAAAAAACCAGTGGAACATGGGAAAATAAAGAAAAACAAATTCAATTAATTATTTATCTGGAAAATTATCGTGAGGCTGAACTTTTAGCTGTTGATTTTGGCACAACTAACAGTTTTTGTGTTGCTTTTACTGAAGGATGGGACAGCCAGGAATATGAAATTGATTTGGGAGATGATGCAGATAGAAAGACAAAAGCTATACCAAGTGTTATTCATTATTATCCTAAAAACAAACCCAATCAATATACGATTGGAATGGAATCTTTGATTAATTTCTTACAGGGTGAAAATAATTCGTTCAGATCTTTTAAAAGAAATATTGGTGAATATAATGAAAAATATACTATTATTTCTCCTGATTCAAAAATTAAAAAGGTTGATGCCGATTATTTGATTATTGATTATTTGAAGTTATTTAAAGATAAAGTTGAAGAAAAAATTGGATATAAATTTAACAATTTTATTTTTACTCATCCAGGGAAATTTTCTCTTACAAAATTAAAGATATTTAAAAATATTTTAAAAAAAGCTGGCTTTGAATCTACATTTTTTTTAGATGAGGCAACTGCAGGGGCTTTATATTTTATTAAAGAAAAACAAGGCGAATATCTTTTACTTGTTTTTGATTTTGGTGGTGGAACTGTTGATATTACCTATTTATATGTTAATCACATGGATTCTGCGGAAATTAAAATTATTGATATTGATGGTTTAAATAATTTTGGTGGAGATGATGTAACTAATGCTATTTTAAATATGATAACTGAAAAATTAGAAAAACAGGGAAAACAAATTATTCTTCCAGGTAAAAAGCATGCAGATTCTTATATGGAGCAGGCTTACTCAAATGCCAGAAGATTGTGGTCCTTTATTGAAAAAGATATCAAAATAGATGTTTTTAACAAAGGGAAATTTTATCGGTCACTGACTAAACTTTTTTATTATAATGATGCAACAAAAAGGTTGGATGAAGAAAAAATTGACAGATTTGAAGTTTTAAAAAGTGAAGTAGATAATCTAATTTACGAAAAAATCTCTGAAAGTGTAAATCTGGTTCTTAAAATATTTGAAAGAAATGACAATGTAAACAAAAAAAATAACCTTAAAAGATATATTTTAGTTTCTGGCCAGTCTTCTCAAATCCCATTAGTAAAAGAAACATTTGAGGCATATAAAAATGGAAAAAGACCTCAATGGAACAACAATGGTGTTAGTTTTATTGCAAAACCAGAATATTCAAAATTAGAATATGATGAATATTTTACTTTCAAAGACAGGGATTTAACAAAATTAAAATCCTGTGTTGCATCTGGAGCTGCCATTTATTGCAAAAATATTATTAAGCATGGCAATATCAAAGTTCATAATTTAAAAGATAAAAATTGGTCAAGATTTGGTTTTAAACTACCTTTTCTTGCAAGAAGTAAATTTATTGAATTAATTCCTAAAAATAGAAAATTAATACCAGAAAAAATGATCTATTCCTTGAATGAAATTGATCAAAATATATATGCAATAGCTGTACAAAGCAAAAAAATTATTTTTAAAGAAAATGGAAAAATTCTTGATACTATAGATATTTATGAACATTTTGGATATGATGATTCTATTACAGAATCAAATTGCCAGTGTGTAGGCAGATATATAATTGATAAACCTGATCAATACGAATATAATGAGATTGATGCTGTTATAAGACTTTATATTACAGACCAGTTTGAAATAAAACTTGATATCAATATTAAAGGAAATTGGATTAATGCCAGCAAATACAAATCCTGATCAAATTTCTTATTTGTTCGATTTTACAGGAGAATCATTATTAATTTTTTCAAATAATTTTAAATGGCAACTTCTTAATAAAATTCCTTTAAAAATTCAAATCTCACAAAATGATATTTCAATCCCAAAAAAGACACAAAAGCCTGATGAATATAATATTTTAAATGAATACAACAAAAAAAATATAATAAACATTTCAAACGAAGTAAATTCACATGAACAAAACAGCTATGAATTATGTCTTGCAAACACTAACTTATTGTTTCTTACTTCAGAAAAATATCTATTAAATGAAATTTTAAGGTTCTTTTTGTTTAAAAATAAAAGCTTATTACCTGAAATCAAAAACAATGAAAAAATTATATTACTTATACCAGTATTTTGGGAACCTTTAATATCATTATGCCTTAAAAATTCCATTTACAAATACTTTTTGAATAAAAATATAGATATTATCACTGATCCAATACCAGTATTTTATCTTTTAATGAATAAAATAGAACAAGATATTTATTCCCTTAAAAATGATAATTCATATTTTTTTAATATTTGTATTAAAAATAGAGTCTATGAATATAAAGTAACTAAATTTGAAAATCATCTATTAGTAAAGTTTATAAACTGGGAAAACAAATCAAGCCTTAATAATAAAAAAAATGTAAAAACTATTAATATTAATGATTTAAATGAAAATGAGTCATATATTGTCCAGGGCTTTTTTTTAATTAATGAATATTTAAAAAATTTAAACTTTTATCGAATTGATTTTTCTATGGATTTAGCTGTTGGTTTTGTAAATAAAAAAAATGACAATTTTTTTGCATTACAATTGCCAGACAGCCCGCTTGAAAACACCAGAGAATGGAAATTAGAAATTGATGATGATATATTTGATATTACAATTCAATTGACAGCGTCTGTTAATAACAGCAACTCGGAATTTATTTTAGAAGAATTATCATTTAACAAAAAAGAGATAAATTGTAAGGATAATACATTCTTTTTATCTTACAATCAAATTAACTATGAAAAGGCTTTTATAAAAATTTTTACAAAAGATAAGAATAATGAAAAATTTTTAAACTTTGAAGTTGATTTACCAAGATTATTAAGGTGATTTCCGAAAAAGAATTTACCAAAGTCTTAATTCCCCCCTTGAGGGGGGTTAGGGGGGTTCGTATTAATGGTACAAACTCACCCCCCCCCTAACCCCCCTCAAGGGGGGAATTCGATCTTGGTAAATTCTTTTCCGGAAATCACCTAAGGTGATATATAATACATTTATCTGAGGTAAGTTGATTGGTCATCCACTACTTCCAATTATAATAATATAAAAAATTAATAGAATTGAAATCATACAAGAAAAAATATTGTATAATCAACCAAAAATTTGGAAAGGGAGTGTCCTTTCGGTAAGCATGGGTTATTTTTTATTTTTTGCCTATTTGACAGAATTCCGCTTGCTAACGCGCGCGGTTCTGATTTGTAAATATATGCTTGTTAACAGAGCCGCGCGCGTTAGCAAGCGGTTTGTAATTAATGCCAAAAATTTATATGTCAAGGCATGCTTACCGAAAAGACACGAAAGGGACGAATATTTTTAATCGTTCAAAGAAAATTTTTTCGATTTAAAGAGTTCTAAACAAGCATCTACTGCATAAGCATCATAAGCTATTCCTCTTCTTTTTTGAATCTCATCCAGAGCAACATCAATACCAAGAGCTGGTCTGTAAGGTCTATGAGTTGCCATAGCTTCAACAACATCTGCCACTCCAATAATTCTTGCTTCTAATAGAATATTTTCACCTGAAAGACCTTGAGGATAACCATTGCCATCTAAACGTTCTTGATGTTGAAGAACAATTTGAGCAACAGGCCATGGAAAATCAATAGTCTTTAGTATATCGTAGCCAGTTTCAGCATGACTTTTAATTACCCCGAATTCAGCTTCTGAAATTTTTCCGGGTTTAGCTAAAATCTCTGCTGGAACACCAATTTTTCCAATATCATGCAAAATTCCTGCTACTCGAATTCCTTCTATTTGATCATCAGATAATCCCATTTCTTTAGCAATAGCACATGCAAGCCGGCTTACCCGATGCTGATGACCTGCAGTATATGGATCTCTTCTATCAACTGCTGAAGATAAAGCCAAAACTGTGCCATTAAGAGTTTTTTGTAATTGAAGGTAACTATCTTGCAATTCTTGTATTTGTTTTTGCACACGAGTTTCCAGTTTACGATTGACTTCTTCAATTTTTAGGCGGTTTATTTCTTCGTTATCACGAAGTCGTTTTCTTTCTAAAGAAGAACCAATTCGGACATTCAATAAGGCTGTATTAATAGGTTTCGCTAAATAATCTTCTGCTCCGATTTCCAGACATTTTACTACTCCATCAATATCATCTAAAGCAGATAGAATTATCACACAAATGTTTTTCCAGTCAGCATTGCTCTTCATAGTATGTAGAACCTGGTATCCATTCATTTCTGGCATCATTAAATCGAGCAGGACAAGATCAAAAGATTTCATAGCTATCAAATCCAGTGCCTGTCTTCCATTTTCTGCAACACTAATATTGTATCCTTGTTTTAAAAGATTTCTGCTCATCAAATCACGATTCATCTCATTATCATCAACAACTAGAATTTTTCCCCAAACAGAACCTTCTTGACGCTCAAGATTGCTGTCATCAGGACGAGTTGAAGTTACAACATCTTGTATCATGGGAGAAATTTTAGTTGAACCTAAATCAAAATTAAATTCACCAACTTCTATTTTTTCAATTTTGATAAAATCTTCTATCAATTTAAAAAGTTGTTTACCAGCTATTTGAATCTTCATAAGATCATCGATCAAGGTTTCATTAACATTTTTTTCACTGTCTTCAAGCAGCATCTCAGTATATCCAACAATGGTGTTTATCATTGTGCGTATAGCATGTCGAAAACTTATTCCAAAGGTTTCAAAATTGATTTCTTTTTGAGTGGAATTATTTATCAATTCCAGCAAATCTTTTCCAGTATTACAGATTTTTTCTAAATCATAACGTAGATCTGATGATTCTCCGCCTCGATCAATTGTATCTTCCAAAAGCATTTCACTATATCCGATAATTGCATTGATAGGCGTTCGTAGTTCATGTCTCAAGTATGCACGCTGAATTTTTTCTACATTTTTTTTTTTATCAAGATTACTATTAAATTTAGAAACTTCTTCATTTTCCATGAGAATTATCCTTTCATCAATAAATTCTCAATTTTTCCAGTCAGACGAGAAAATTCAATTGGTTTACTGTCATATTCATCACATCCTGCTTGAAGAGTCTTTTCCTTGTCACCAGACATAGCATGAGCTGTTAAAGCTATTATAGGAATTTTTTGGGTTTCAGATGCTGATTTAAGTTGTTTAGTTGCAGTCCAGCCATCTATTACCGGTAAACTCATATCCATCAGAATTAAATCTGGACTTTCATTTTGAGCCATAGAAATACCTTCCTTGCCATCTACTGCTATAATAACTTCATATCCTCTTCGCATTAGACGACGTGAAAGCATATCTCTGTTCATCTCATTATCTTCTACTAAAAGAATTTTAGACATTTTTTCCTCCTACTTGTTTGATATATATTCTTTTATCCAGAAACGCACCTCATTGAGTAATTCTTCACTGCTGTAAGCTCCTTTTTGCATAATGCGTTTGGAATAATTATTAAGAAGATTTCTATCTTCCAAAGTCAAATCTTTTGCAGTGATTACAATTATGGGAATAGAACGAAAATCTTCTTGTTTTCGAAATTCTTCAATAAAGGCAAATCCATCCATTTCAGGCATCATCAAATCCAATAAAATCAATGATGGTAATTTGCTGTTTAATTGTTCTAATGCTTTCTTTCCATTTTCAGCTTCAAAAATTTCCCAGCCTTCTTTTTTAAGAATTTTACAAATCATTTTTCGATTTTCAGACTCATCATCAACAAGTAAAACAGATTGGTTGCTGTCTTTGCGACATTTTTTTAATAATTTAATCAAAAAATCTTTTTCAACTGGTTTTTTTAAATATTCAAGAGCTCCTAAACTAAATCCTTGTTTTTTATTATCAAGAACGCTCATCATAATTACAGGAATATCTGACATTTCTGGATCAGCTTTAATGTTACTAAGAAAAGTCCATCCATCAATCCCTGGCATTAAGACATCACAAGTAATTGCTAAAGGATTTATTTCTTTAGCGAGTTTTAAGCCTTGTTCACCATCAAAAGCACAAATAACTTCAAAACCTTCTTTAGTCAAAAATCGGGTAAAAAGTTCATGAATTTTGGGATCATCATCGATTACCAATATTTTATTTAAACTTCTTTTGGCTTGAGGTATTACAACCTGCCCTGATAGTTTTTGTTCAGATGAAACCAGTTTATGAACTTCCTGGAGTAAGGCTTGACGGCTATAAGAGCCTTTCTGAACAACCAGATTTACATAACCATTCAGTCTTTGTTTATCTTCTGGAGTAAGGTCTTTTGCTGTGATTACAATTATTGGAATATTTTTTAAATTTTCATGTTTACGAATTTCTTCAATAAATTGAAATCCATCCATCTCAGGCATCATCAAATCAAGAAAAATTAGATCAGTTTTTTTCATCCTGACAAGTTTTTCAATACCTATTCGACCATTCTTCGCTTCAATTACTGAAAAACCTTCTTTTTCAATCATACGTCTTATTAAATTACGAGTTGCATGATCATCCTCCACAACTAAAATAAAACTATCAATTCCTGGTTTAGCGAATTTTTTTAATGCATTGATAAGACGATTACGATCAATAGGCTTGTTCAGATAATCAGCAGCACCTAAAGCAAAACCAATATTTTTTTCATCTAAAGCAGATTGCATTACAACAGGAATATCTGCAATTTCAGGGTCAGATTTCAATGCTTTTAAAACAGCCCAGCCATCCATACCCGGCATAAGCACATCAAGAACAATCACGTCTGGAAGAATTTCTTTAGCTAATTTCAAACCTTCCTCACCATTAACAGCAGGTATTACTTTGAAGTTTTCCTTACTCAAAATACGCTGAATCATCTCTTGAGCTTTAGAATCATCATCTATGACCAAAATAATTTTTGTTTGATCAGTCTCTGAAATTTTCAATTCGTCAATAGTTTTTGATTCTGATTCGTCTTGTATATCTGAGCAGACTTTTGCAGGAATCTTTATAATAAACACTGATCCCTTACCTTGCTCACTTTCAACTGTAATATCTCCACCCATCATCTGGCAAACATTTCTGCTTATTGCCAACCCCAGGCCTGTTCCTCCAAATTGACGTGTAGTAGATTCATCAGCCTGAGTAAAAGCCTGAAATAATTTACTTAGTTGTTCTGGAGTCATTCCAATGCCTGAATCTATAACGCTAAAAGTTATATAATCTTCGTGTTTATCAAATTCAATAGTTGATAATTTTTTAACAGAGAGTTTAATGATTCCATTTTTCGTAAATTTTGAAGCATTGCTCAGCAAATTAAAAAGAGCCTGTCGTACTTTTGTCAAATCAGCCAACATATTTCCCAAATCATTTGGACAATCTATTTTAAGAGTATTATTATTTTTTTCAATCAGAGGTTGAATTGTGACTGTAACATCCTGAATCATATTATTGATATCAAAATTTTCCAGATAAAGTTCCATCTTTCCAGCTTCGATTTTAGAGAAATCAAGTATATCATTAATAAGAGCCAGTAGATGTTTTCCAGCAGAGTTAATTTTCTTTAAATCTGGTATAAAGTCGTCATATCCGAAATCCTCAGCGTCTTCAGTTAACATTTCACTATATCCAATTATAGCATTCATAGGAGTTCGCAGTTCATGACTCATGTTTGCCAGAAATGTGCTTTTAGCTCGATTAGCTGAATCGGCTGCTATTCTGGCTTTGGCCAAATCACGTTCACGTTGTTCTGATTGTTGGAGTTCTACTGAAAGTCTTTCTCGCAATTCTCGTTCAACAGCAGCTTTTTCTTCAAGTTTTATAAGAATTTCTTCCATTTTTACGAATTGCTCAACTACAAGTTGTGCTGTGATTTCTGAAGCTTTGCGTGAAATTTTTATTTCTTTATGAAGAAGCTGATTTTCTTCTTGTAAGGAATTATTTTTTTTTACTCTCATATTAAAACACCCTTAAAGATTTTCAAAAGAGACATTTTTTATTTCATGATAATACAGTTTTGCCAATAATTTTTCCGCGTTGAATTGCATGAACAGAACATACGAGACATACATCAAATGAACGAATTACATGACCTATTTCAACTGGATTAGAAATATCTTGAACAGGTGTTCCAATAAGAGCTTTTTCTATTGGTCCCATGACACCATTGGCATCTCGTGGTGAAGCATTCCATGTGGTTGGAGGGATAATTTGATAATGTTCAATCAATCCATCCTGGATTTTTACCCAATGTCCTAAAGCCCCTCTTGTTGCATGTGTCAGTCCATAGCCTTCACCTTCAATTATTTCTCCAGGGGGATTATAAAATTGTCCATTTTCATTGATCTCAATCAAAAATTTTTTCATAATTGGAATGTAAATTGTTGATCTTAAAATACGAGAGAGTTCTCGTGAGAATACACTGGCTCCTTTATTATTTATTGAATCCTTAATAAGTGGATTATTTAAAAACAGCATTTCTGCAAGCGGTCCAGTTTCAGCAGATAATCCTTTATATCGAGGAGCTTTAACCCACGAATATTTCTTGCTTTCATTGCCTGTGGCATAAGGTTGAGTCTCACCTTCGAATGGATGCTTTCCGCCTTCATAATCCATATACCATGAACATGCTACATGTTCTTTTATATTCTGTTGATCAAATTCAGACAATTGATTTTCATTAAAAAATCCAGCAGGAATAAAATTACTTTTGTCTTTAGAATTATTATCAGGGCAGGGAACTGCTCCATAGCTTAAAAAGGTATCTGCAGCACGTCCAATTTTATCAAAACCCATAGCTCTTGAAAATCTAAGATAAAAACCAAGATCGCTTTCCCAATGAGAATTTTTTTCTTCTAACCACGCATTCAACTCAACCAAAGTTTTGATTTCTTGAATACGTTCTATAGAACATCCAAGAACTCTTTTTTCATACCATTTTTTGTATTGTTCGAGTAATAAAAGACATTGTCGGATATCACTTGGAGAAGGCACTGAAGCAATACCGCCAGGTACCATATAGGTAGAATGAGGCCATTGCCCTCCGATAATGGCTATAATTTCCAAAAGTTTTTTGGTTTCTTTGATAGTCTGAATTATTGTCTGCCCTTTAAAGGGTTCATAACGATTTAAAGCCTCCTGAAACAAAGGTGAACTTTTATATAAATGATTTACAAAATCCACAGCAAACATCAGAAAAGCATGGCGTATATCACTTTGCAGCAATTCTGTTATTTGAGCAATATTTCGAATACGAATTGCATCAGGTGGAGGATTTATTTCAGCTGCCATATCTAAAGCAAGGGCTGCCGCTGCAAGATGACTTGTACTGCATATTCCACAGATACGTGGTGTGATAACAAGCCCATCAAGAGAACTTCTACCTTTCATAATTCCCTCAAATCCTCGATACATCGTTCCTGAACTCCAAGCATTTGTAACAAATCCACTATCAATTTCTACAGATATCTCCAAATCTCCTTCAACTCGATTTAAAGGGATGTTTATTTTTTGAAGGGACATTAAAATATTTCCTTTTATTATAAATAATATTAATATAAAATTTTAAATATATTATCATCCAACTAACTTTGGTTTTTCGGACTAACACCGACAAACACACACTTAAATTTAAGATAATTGGAAAAAACAAAGAAAGTTGGATTATTATATAATCAGATCCATGTCAGCCTTTTTTTTAAACTCTCTAATGTTATTTATAGTTCAACTTTGGCTTTTCGGACTAACACAGGCAAGCAAAGATTTACACTTGAGATAATTGGAAAAACAAAAGAAAATTGGATTAATATATAATCAGACCCATGTCAGCCTTTTTTTTAATCTTTCTGGAGCAGCAGCAGCGGCCATTCCTTTATATGCTAAATAGTGTGCTCTATCGATATCTTCTGGCAGTTCAATTGGTATTCCTGCTATATTACGAGTTTTAAAGAATGCATATTCTCTTGGAAAATCAGGTCCAGTACATCCAACGCAAGGTATACCAACACGAGTTTTTGAATTTCTTTTATTCCATAATAATTTATTACATGGACCATGAGCAAGTGGCCCGCGACAGCCAAGATGAAAAAATAAACAACCTCTGCTTCCAAAATCAGCATCCTCTACACGATATTCATGATACTCATTTCGGACACAGCCCTGATGGATTAAAAGGTTAAACCATTCAACTGGAGCATTATATTTATTGAGAGGAAGAGGTGATTCCATGCATAAAGCAGTTAATGTACCAACCAAAACTTCATGATGACAGGGACATCCAGGTAGATTAATAACAGGTAAATCCACAACTGTTTTAAACTCTGCTCCTAGAAACCCCCCTTTTTCTTTTTTTAGAAACTGTAAACCTGTTGCTTCAACTTCTCCATTTGCTCCTATTCCTCCAAAACTCGCACACGTGCCCACTGCAATTACAATTTTTGCTTTTCTTACTAAAGCACCTAAAATATCTTTTTTAGGTTTGCCATCAAAAGTATTATACATTCCTGTCCCGCCAGGCCCCCTTATTACTGAACCTTCTACACATAAAATATCAAGCTGTTGTTTATCTGAAAGAATCGCTTTAAGTAAATTATTATGAACATCTGAACTATGGTTTGACAATGAAGGATGATGCAGAATCTCTAAATCGAGAAGCCCGACAACCTCTATAATATCTGGAGATTCCATTGATAATAATCCCATACTGTCTCCCCCACATGCACCACATTGCAGCCAATAAAGGGTCTTGGACATAATTTTTTCCTTTTTATATTGTTATTATATATTTTGATATAATAACTGGTTTTTAATTCGAACTTACGTTTTTTTTAGTGGACGCAGTGGAGGGAGTGGACAAAGTGGACGCAGTGGACATATTGGACAAAGTGGACGCAGTGGACATAGTGGACAAAGTGGACGTAGTGGACAAAGTGGACGCAGTGGACAAAGTGGACGCAGTGGACATAGTGGACAAAGTGGACGTAGTAGACAAAGTGGACGCAGTGGACATAGTGGACATAGTGGACAAAGTGGACAAAGTGGATTAAAAAATTTTCGATTTATTTCGTCCACTGCGCCCACTAACTCCACAAAATCCAATACATCAACTTAAAAAAACATCCATAAATTAC
>Ga0272440_1002501_pt1 | contig 14266 bp, 20 predicted proteins | sample SSMMMBAug17_FD_192440 | JGI IMG/M metagenome (GOLD analysis project Ga0272440, IMG submission 192440) | Marine sediment archaeal communities from Little Sippewissett salt marsh, Falmouth, MA, United States - SSM-MMB-Aug17 | ecosystem: Environmental > Aquatic > Marine > Wetlands > Sediment ...
CCCCAAAACCCCAAAACCCCTTGGGTCTGAAACTGCTTAAATTCAAATATCGTAGATTCTTAATTACTTTTAAATTTTGAATTAATTTGCTGCATATGGCAATGTCCGCAAGGGCCAAATGGATGGCCTCAATCATTGCAGATGTTTTCAAAATCGGGGAATACGACGCACTCGAGGTGTTCCGTAATTCCAGCTTTTAAGAAATCTTCGAGGAATTCATGAAGGGCGCAGGCTCTTCTAGAATTTTCGTTTACTACCAGACACCGTACAAAGTGTCAGAGTCAGGCGAGATCACAGACACTGGCGGTCACCCGGAATTTTCTGTAACTGACGGCGAAAGAGTCAAGCTCAAAGGAAAGGGTGTCTACTTCGTCAGGACCACTCCACCAGGCAAGGCGCTGAACCCCAGCGGCTCTTATGACAATGAAGTCTTGTTTGGAGAGGTCTCAGAGCACACCGTGACTTCTCTCAACACGATAATTAACCAGGTCTACAAGCCTCTCGTTGACAAGCTTGAGGTTGCTGACTGGGGCGTTTGTGAAGACGAGCAGAAGAAAGAGTTCACCTCCGTTTTTGACAAATTTGCCAATGAACTGAAAGAGGCGCTCAAGAGTCTCCAGACCAACATTACTCTCGAACACTATGACCGCAAAATGGATTCTCACGTTAGAGACTTTTTGGTTAACGGCAAGTCTCCCAACAACGAGATGATCAATGCTTTCAGCAGCATCTTCAACCAGTGGAGCTAGCTCATCTAGGAGGCACTCGAAGGAGCTGATGCTGACAAGAAAGAAGACAAGGACGCTGGTCCAAAGCAAGAGCTCGACTACTGGAAACAACGCATGAGGAAGCTAACTGGAATCTCTGAGTAGCTTCGAAGCAAGAACTGCAGAACCGTATATGACGTCCTTACTCAAGCATCCCAAAACGTTGCTGAGAACTCCAACCGTCCCAGAGATAAAATCTATCTTGCAACCTCCAAGTGGAGAAGCATTGAGCTCAGAGTCACCGAGGCGCTCAATGAGGCTAAAGACAACGTAAAATATCTTTAGACTCTGGAAAAATTCATTGAGCCTCTTTATGAGGGAAACCCTGAGTCAATCAAGGAGACCCTTCCTGCTCTGATGAACTCGATCAAGATGATCCACACCATCGCCAGATACTACAACACCAATGAAAGGATGACCGGCCTTTTTGTAAAGATCACCAACCAGCTGATCAACAACTGCAAATTCAACATTTTGAATTTCAGGCGCATTAGAAGAGGCGAGACTGGCAAGAAGGGTCCTCAAAACGACGATGTCCTCTGGGATCACGAAGCCTACCCCCCTGAAGAGCTCATCCCCATGCTGATGAGCTGCATCGAGTTGAACTAGGCCTACTTCAAGCAATACGAGTTCACTAAAGAGAGACTGATGAATATGCCAAAAGGAAAATAATTTGAATTTTCCCCCAACTAAATTTTTGGTCGATTTGATCTCTTCTGCCGCAGAGTCACTAAACTGATCGAGCTCTTTGGAACTATTCAGCAGTTCAGGACCTTGGAGAAGCACAACCTTGAAGGCATTACCCCAATCCTCGATACCTTCGACAAGTACGTGGCTACCTTCAAGAAGAAGAACCACAAGTTGCTTGACTACAACAGCAACACTTTCGACAGAGACTTCGTTGAATTCAACGTTGGCGTGTCGTCGGTTGAAACAGATCTCCAACACTACATCGACAAAAATTTCGAAGTGATTACTAGCATCGAAGACTCTTTGAAGTTGCTGAGAAAGTTCAAGTCCATCCTCCACCGCGACAACCTGCGCAATGGTTTGAACTCGAAGTACTCGATCTTGTTCCACAACTACGGTATTGAAATCAATCAGATTGAGGATCAGTACTAGAAGCATAAGAACTCTCCTCCCATCGTTAGAAACTTGCCAACAGTTTCAGGAAGCATCACTTGGTCTAGACATTTATTCCATAGAATCTCAGGACCTATGGAGTAGTTCCCTCAAGACTTGATCAAGCAGAAGGAGTCAAGAAGATTCGTGAAGATGTACAACCGCATCGGTTACACTCTCTTCTCATTTGAATATCTGTGGCGCCAAAAGTGGGCCCATGAGGTTGAGAAGGCTAAGTCCGGGCTCCAAGCAACTCTCATAATCAGACATCCAGAGAACAACAAACTCTATGTGAACTTTGATTCAGAGATCCTGACTCTCATCAGAGAGGCTAAGTGCCTTTCGAGAATCGGAATTGACATCCCAGAGAGTGCTAAGATCGTTCTTTTGCAGGAAGACAAGTTCAAGATGTACAACAACGAGCTCTAGTTTGTGCTGAGAGAATATGATCGAATTGTCAACAAGATTAGACCCAACACTAAGAGTCTTCTTGTTCCTCACCTTGAAGATCTCGAGTACAAGCTCAGACCTGGTATGGTCACTCTCACCTGGACCTCAATGAATATCGATGGGTACCTCCAGCATGTGCACCAGGGACTCGCCAAGCTCGAGCAGCTCATCATCAACATCAACGACATCATGGAAAACAGAATCGAAAACAACCTCAAGAGCCTCTCCAAGACCGTCCTGGTCAACCTGCCACAGGATGCCCAGACATTCACTCTAGATGAATTCGTAGAAATGCAGGAGGAATGGATTCGAGAAGAGTCCGAGAAGCTCAAGTCTAAGAACTATGAAGTCGAGGGAGCTGTTGAAGACTTGATCCAAACCATCTGCTCTTACTCTCTTGATCAGCACGTCGAGCCAATTTCCGCGGAGGAGATATAGAAACTGTCGAAGTACTACAACTGGTCGATGTATCAAGCTCTGCTTCACGCCACAAAGTATTCACTTAACCAAATGAAGGAGAGAATTTGTGGAAGAAGAAACATGCCCAAGCAGATTTTGAAGCCCTTCTTCGAGGTTGACGTCCATCTTGAGGGCGACACTTGCACTCTTAAGCCTACCTTGGAGGAAGTTCAGACCGCCATCAATAGAGCTGCAAGTCACGTCTTGAAGTCAACAAAGAATGTTCAGAACTGGAACCAAAAAGACCAGCCTGAAGATCAAAGAGAGCCATTCTACGACTGGATCGCTAAAGATAAAGAAATTGTTAAGGTCATTCTCCTTCTTACTGGTTCGATCTAGGGAACTAAGAACAATGTGAATAAGTTCCTGGAAAGTTTCGAGAAGTTCAACTGGCTCTGGAGAGACAAGATCGATGACAGCCTCAAAAAATTCAATATGAAGAACCCCTAACTTGAGGAGTATGAAGAGAAATTAAGAGGATTCACAAGCTTCGAGGATGATGTGGCTCTTATCCTTAACAACCACCAAATTGGAGCTCTCAGTCTGAAGACTGAAAACGTGAAGCACGGACTCAAGAGGTGGATCGAGATGTGGAAAGATGCCTATGCTAAGGATCTTCACAAAAAGGCTAAGACCATGCTTGAGGCATTAACAGATGACATCAAGCAGATCAGATTGAAAATCGAAAAACCGGCCAAGGATATCGATAGCCTCGGTAGTGTGATGCACGCGCTCGAAGAAATCAGAAGGAAGTAGTCTGAAATCGAGATTGAATTTAGACCCGTAGTTGAGATGTACAACTTGCTCGAGGTCTACCTCCCCGATGTCATGGAGAAAGAAGAGATGGACGCTAACTAGATCCTAGAGAAGGACTGGGGAACTCTCGTCAAGCAGTCAGTTGAGATTAGAAACGATCTCGGAACTCAGCAGGCAGAATTCAAAGCCACCCTGATCTTGGGCATCAACGAACTCGTTAAAGACGTGCAGGAATTTAGAGTAAAGTTCGAGAAGGAGGGACCAATGGTTCCAGGAATTGAGCCAAAAGAAGCTTTGAACAGACTTAGAATGTTCTCTGACGAATACTCCATCAGAAAGAGAAAGTTCGACTCCTATTTCGCAGGTGAAACCTTGTTCGGTCTCCCCCATTAGAAATACCCTGACTTGGAGAAGACTCAGAAGGAGATTGAGCTCTTGGACAAACTCTACATGCTCTACTCTAAAGTCAAGGACACTGTCGCCAAGTGGAAAGATTTCCCATGGACTGAGATTGACGGAGAAATCCAAAAGATGAATGAGCAGATCGAAATCTTTGGCAGAGACTGTGTCAAGCTCCCCGGAGTCCTAAAATCTTGGGCAGCATATCAGGAACTCAAGAAGGAAATCGACGACATGACTGAGATCATTCCTCTCGTTGAAGCACTCGCTAAGCCTTCCATTAGGCCAAGACATTGGGATGAAATTATCGAAATCACTAAGTGTGAGATCCCATACGCCACCGAGACCTTTAACCTCAACTAGCTCCTTCAGGCTCCTCTTCTTCAGTACAAAGAGGATGTTGAGGACATCACTGACTCAGCTGACAAACAACTCAAGTTGGAGAAACAACTCAATGACGAAATCGCTGCCCATTGGGAGGACGCTGAGCTTGAAATCAAGAACTGGAAAGGCGTCGACCAGCCTTGCATTCTGGGAGGTAACATCCAGGATATCTAAGAAAAATTGGAGGAGCATATCATGGCTCTGAATCAGATGAACGCTATGAGATATGTGACCCCATTTAAGTCGATTGTCACTGAGAAGATCGCCCTCCTCTCGGATGTGGCTGATATCGTTGAAAAATGGCTTAAAGTCCAAACTCTGTGGACAAATCTCGTTTCTGTCTTCACCTCAGGAGATATTGCAAAGCAGATGCCCACCGAATCGAAGAAATTTAAAGGAATTGATAAGCAGTGGCTCAAAATCATGGAGAGAGCTGCCGAGCAGAAGAACGTCATCCAGTCTTGCACCAACGATATCCTCAAGAACTCCCTCGGAGGTCTCCAAGAGGGTCTGGAAGTGTGCCAGAAAAAGCTTGAGAACTACCTCGAGACTAAGAGAAACATCTTCCCAAGATTCTACTTCTGTTCAAACGCAGACCTGCTCAAAATTCTCTCAGTTGGTTCCGACCCTAACTCGGTTTAAGATGACTTCGAGAAACTGTTTGACGCAATCAACCGCGTAAACTTCGACGAGCAAGACAGAAAGATGATCATCGACATCAACCAGACCTTCGGCGCGCTGGAAGAGAAGATTATTCTTGCTGAAGGAGTAAAAGCTGAAGGAAATATTGAAGAATGGCTCTGTAAGCTACAAAATGAAATGCAGAGGTCTGTTAGAGGTATCTGCTCAAGAGGTGCTCAGGATTGCTTCTCAATGCCTCTCAGAGAGTTCATTGACGCCTATCCTTCCCAGATTGCCCTTCTTGGTATCTAAATGCTCTGGACTGATAAGGTCGGCGAATGCCTTGAGAAGAGCCAGAGAGAAAAGCTCACTGAGCTCGAGAAGAAAAAGAAAGACATCAACTCAATCATGAACGAGCTCACCCAGATGTGTCTGGAAGAAATGAACAAGCTCAAGAGAACCAAAGTTGAGACTCTGGTTACAATTCACGTCCATCAGAGAGATCTCTTCTTCAAAATCCATGAGGATGCAAAGCAGCACAAGATTAAGGATGGTAACGATTTCGAATGGACTAAGAATACAAGGTGCGCTTGGAGAACTGATGATGGCCACGTATCAGTTTCAGTCACAGATGTCGAATTCACCTACTCCTACGAATTCCTCGGCGCCAAAGAAAGACTCTGCATCACTCCTCTGACAGACAGATGCTACATCACTCTGAGTCAGGCACTTGGTATGCTCTATGGTGGCGCGCCAGCAGGACCCGCCGGAACTGGAAAGACAGAAACTGTGAAAGACCTCGGAAGAACCCTTGGTATTTTCGTCGTCGTGACTAACTGTTCTGATGAGCATAAATACAGAGATATGGCCAAAATCTTCAAGGGAGTATGCCAAAGTGGCCTCTGGGGTTGCTTCGATGAATTCAACAGAATTTCCCTCGCTACTCTCTCTGTGGTAGCCGCCCAAGTCGAATCCATCACTCAAGCCAAAAAGCAAGACGCTAAGAGATTCATGTTCCCAAATGAAGAGAGACCCATCATTTTGATCAAGTCCTGCGCTTACTTCATTACAATGAACCCAGGTTACGCTGGTAGACAGGAACTCCCAGAGAATCTGAAAGTTCTCTTCAGAAGTGTGAGTATGATGGTCCCCAACAGGCAGGTTATTATTAAGGTAAAGCTTGCCTCTGTCGGTTACTCAACTTACGACCCACTTTCCAAAAAATTCAATGTGCTTTACAGACTCTGCGAAGAGCAGCTTTCCAAATAAAGGCATTACGACTTCGGACTCAGAAACATCCTCTCAGTTCTCAGAACTGCTGGTAACTCTAAGAGAGCCGAGCCTCCAGGCGCTGATGAAGAAATGATCATGGCCCGTACCCTGAGAGATATGAACTTGTCCAAATTCGTCGCTCAGGATATCCCTCTGTTTTTACAGTTGCTCAAGGATATTTTCCCAAAACAGCAGAACATCCCCAAGAAGGTCTACAAGAGCGTGGAAACTGCAGTCAAGAAGCTTATTAAGGAGAACAACCTGTCAGAGAAGCAGGATTGGTTCATCAAGATCATCCAGCTCTACGAAACCTCTCTTGTGCGTCACGGCTTCATGGTGGTAGGAACTGCTGGAAGTGGAAAAACAACTATCATGAATACTCTGACTGAGGCTCTTACCCTCGACGGCCATTCTCACAAGATGACCAGGATGAATCCAAAGTCTATTACTGGACAACAGATGTACGGTGTCATGAACAACGTAACTGGCGAATGGGTTCCAGGAGTTTTCTCTCAGATTTGGAAGAAGTGCAATGACAAGAAGAACAAGCATGTTTCTTGGATTGTCTGTGACGGACCAGTCGATGCTATCTGGATTGAGAACCTCAACACTGTCTTAGATGACAATAAAATCCTCACTCTTGCTAACGCTGAAAGAATTCCAATGACTGACAACACTAAAATGGTGTTCGAGGTTGAGAATCTCAACAATGCCTCTCCTGCTACTGTGTCTAGGTGCGGAATTATCTTCGTGTCTAGCTCTGATCTTTCATGGAAGCCTCTCGTTGAAACCTGGGGAAGAGACAGACAGGAAATTAAGCAGTACTGTGGCCCAGAGGAGTTTAACTGGACTCTCGAATTCACTGAGAAATACATCGAAAAGCCAGACTTGTTCACTCTTGTTCAGAAGGACTACCACTACGTGATGAGCACTCCCGAGGTTATCAGGATCAACCAGCATCTTAACCTCCTGACTGCTGTTCTCAAGAAATTTATCGAGAAAGGCGAGACCATTGACAAGGCTACCTTCGAGAGATACTGGATCTACTGTTTGTCGTGGTCAGTAGCTGGACTTTTCGAAAGTGAAGACAGAGAGAAGTTCCATAAATTCCTTGAGTCTAGAAACGCACCTCTCCCTCCAATCTCACCACAAAGAATGCAACTAGATAAGGAAACTGTCTTTGACTACTTCATTGAAGACAACACCAAACAATGGAAACTCTGGGAAGCAGAGGAATGGAAACCCCCAAGGAGGATTGTGTTCTCTCAACTTCTGATCCCAACAGGAGACTCGACCAGAGCTGAGTACATTATTGAAAAGATCGCTCACCTTCCAGAGTGGAGACACGAGAAGAGAAAGGAGCCCGGACACCTTAACACTTTGCTTGTCGGTGGCCCAGGTACTGCCAAAACTTCTGTGGTCTTGATGTATACTTCCAAATTCGACTCAGAGCAAATGCTGTTCAAGAGAATCAACTTCTCAAGTGCCACTACTCCATACAACTTCCAAGAGTCAATTGAGGCTGAGGTTGAGAAGAAGCAAGTCAGAACTTACAACCCACCCGGTGGTAAGAAGATGAGCGTCTTCCTTGATGACATGTCCATGCCTTTCGTCAACCTTTGGGGAGATCAGATCACTCTTGAGATTACCAGACAGCTCATCGAGCAAAAAGGTTTCTACTTCCTGTCTAAGGATGAGAGGGGATACTTCAGACAAATTGAAAAACTCCAATTCTTAGGCGCCATGAACCACCCAGGAGGAGGAAGAAATGACATTCCTCATAGACTAAAGAGGCACTTCTTCTCCATCAACATGACTTCTCCATCAACTCGATCCATCGAGAACATCTATGGAAGAATCCTCACAGTGCTTTTCAACCCAAAGAAGTACTCTTAGGAAGTTATTAACATGAAGCAATTTTTGGTCGAAGCCACCATCAGTATTTGGGATGCTGTGAAAAGAAGACTTTTGCCAACTCCAACCAAGTTCCATTACACTTTCAATATTCGTGAACTTGCCCGTGTATTCCAGGGTATTTGCGGTGTGGCGCAGAAGCACGAGCACAAAGTCATCCAAAACTGCTCGAACATCAAAGAAAAGATCAGATCAGAGCTCTTCTTGATTGCCCTCTGGCGACATGAGTGCGAGCGAACCTTTGTGGATAAGCTGATCAGCAACCAGGACAAAAAGACTTTCTCTGACTTACTCGATAGAGTCACCAAAGAGAAGTTCAGAGACCAGCTTGGATTCGAAGATGAGCAGCTGATGACCAGCTATCTGTTCGCTGATTTCCAGAGATCAGATGTTTTCGACGAGTATGGTGAGTTAGTTGAAGAGGCTCCCTTCGTCTATGAAGCTTGCCCTGATATTGAATCGATCAGAAAGATAGCTAACGCCAAGCTCGACGCTTACAATGAAAAGTATCCATCGAAGCCAATGAACCTAGTCATTTTCGATGATGCTTTGAAGCACCTCCTCCGTATCACCAGAATTATCAACTCCCCATCAGGAAACATCCTATTGGTTGGTGTAGGTGGTTCAGGAAAGCAGAGTCTGACCAAACTTGCAGCCTTCATCTCCAAGCAAGTGTTCTTCCAGATCTCACTCACAAAATCGTACAACGACAACAACTTGAAGGATGACATCAAGAACCTGTACAGAGAGGCTGGTCCACTTGGTAAAAATGTGGCCTTCATTATGACTGACTCGGAAATCAAGTCAGAGACCTTCCTCGAGGCTATTAACAGTATGCTTGCCACCGGAGAAATTCCAGGTCTCATTCCAAAAGACGAAAAGGATGTATTCTCTCTTGAATGCAAAAATGTTTACATGAAAGAAGTCGGACAGAAAGGTATTGAGCCATCCCTACTCGATCTCTGGTCTTTCTTCATCAGCAGAGTCAAGGATTGCCTGCACATGATCCTTGCATTCTCTCCAGTTGGAAATAAGTTCAGAGAGAGATCTCAGAAGTTCCCATCACTCTTCTCTCAGTGCTCCATCGATTGGTTCTTGCCCTGGCCCGAGGATGCTCTTGTGAGTGTGTCCAACAAGTTCTTGAAGGGCTTCAAAATGGATGCAACTCAGGAGATCAAGACTGGTCTTGAATACCACATGGGTAAATGTCATGACTTGGTCACAGAAGTCTGCGGAATCTACTTCCAGAGAATGAGAAGACATGTGTATGTTACCCCTAAGAGTTATCTCTCATTCATTGATCTGTACAAAGATGTATACTCCAAGAAATACCAAGGAATTGACGAGGAAGAATCCAACATTGTCAAGGGACTCGATAGACTTGCTGAGGCTGCTGCTGGTGTCGAAGAACTCAAGGTTGACCTCAGAAAAGAAGAAGTCAAACTTAAGGAAGCCTCTGAGGTGACTGACAAATTACTCAAAGAACTTGAAGTAGAGAACAAGAAGGCAAAAGAAAAGGCTGATGAAGTCGCTATTGTTGCTGAAAATTGTATCAAGCAAAGAAACACCATCATGGAAGAAAAAGAGTAAGCGGATCGAGATCTTTAAGTGGCGCTGCCCTTCCTGAAGCGCGCAGAGGAAGCAGTGAACTCAATCAAGCCAGCTGATATCAATGAGCTGAGAGGTATGAGAAACGCAGTACCCACCACAAGGCTGATCCTGGACACCATCCACGTGCTATTCCAGAAGCCCATGGACCCCGTGAAGCCGAAGCCGATGAACATTCTAAAGCAGGATATCCCGTTCGTGGCTGACTCCTTCGATAACTACACCAAGTTCACCCTCTCCGGAAACACCTTCCTGAAGGAACTGATGGAGTTCTCCAACAATGACAAAGACAACATCAACGAGGAGACCATCGAACTCTTGGAGCCGTACCTAACCCTCGTCGCCCCCGACGGCAGAGAAGTCTTCAACAAGGAGGTGGCCCAGAAGGCCTCTTCAGCACTGGGCGGTATGTGCGTCTGGGCCGCGGCCATGAGTGACTACCACAAGCAGTCCAAGATCGTGAAGCCTAAACTCAGACTCCTTGAGATCAAAATGGCCCAGCTGAAAGAAGCTGAGACCAACTTAGCCTCGGCAGAGAACGAGCTGGCGGAAGTAACTGCCCTGAAGGAGAGGTTAAGAAAGAAATTCGATGCTCAGATGGCTGAAAAGAACGCCCTCCAAGAGAAGGCAGCCAAAACTAGAAAGAAGATGGACTAGGCTAACAGACTTATCAACTCTCTCCAAGACAACAAAGTCAGATGGGTGCAGAACGCAAATGAGTTCAAATCTCTTAAGCAGAGACTTGTCGGTGATGTCGCTAAGGCATGCGCCTTTGTTTCCTACTGCGGACCCTTCAACTCCGAATTCAGATCCAAGCTCCTTGACGAGTACTTCCACCAAGATCTGATGACCAAGGCAATCCCAGTGTCTGAGAATCTCCAACTCACTTAGTTCCTTGTTGACCAGGCAACTGTCGGCGAGTGGAACTTAGAAGGTCTCCCCTCAGATGACCTCTCCATCCAAAACGGTATCATGGTTACTAGATCATCCAGATACCCACTCATGATTGATCCTCAAGGGCAGGCTCTGCAGTGGATCAAGACAAGAGAGCCATAACTTGAAAGTCAGAACTGTATCTTCACTCTCAGTCACCCAAGTCTGAAGGATGCTCTTAAATGGCCTCTTCAGGAAGGTTTCCCCGTCCTGATTGAATCTATTGAGAATGAAGTTGACCCAATGCTCGACCCCATCCTTGAAAAACAAATCATCGTCAAGGGAAGAAATAAGCTTATCAAGCTCGCCGATCAAGAAATGGACTACGACGACAAATTCAGACTCTACATGACTTCCAGAATGGCAAACCCTCATTTCTCTCCAGAACTCGCCGCCAAAACCACAATTATTGACTTCACAGTCACGCAAGGTGGTCTTGAGCAGCAGCTGCTTGGAAGACTCATCAGTAAGGAGCAGAAGTCTCTTGAAGACCAGCTGACACAGCTCTAGGAAGAAGTCACAAGCAACACCAAGATCCTCCAGTCCTACGAACAGCAACTCCTCGAGAGACTTGCAAACGCTCAAGGATCTCTCTTGGATGACACCGAACTGATTGATGTGCTCGCCACTATCAAGACTAAATCTAGAGAAGTTAACGAGAAGTTGACAGAAGCAAAGGACAAGAGAATCGAAATCAACGAAAAGAGAGAGATGTTCAGGCCAGTCGCAGCCAGAGGTTCCGTCCTCTACTTCTGCATCGTCGAAATGACTCTCGTCAATTGGATGTACAACACTTCTCTGCAACAGTTCCTTGGACTGTTCGACTACGGTATAGATGCCTCCCCCAAGGCGCAACTAGTCAAGGACAGAGTGCACAACATCACTACCTGGCTTACGAGGAGAGTGTACAGGTACATCAACAGAGGACTCTTCGAGCGAGACAAGGTGACTTTCAAGCTCATGATGGCGACCAAGATCCTGATCAAAGAAGGCAAACTCACCCCAGGTGACGTCAGTCTGCTCTTGAAAGCAGGCGCAGGTATCGATGACAGGAACAAGCCATTCACTTGGATGGACCAGAAGACGTGGCTGAACCTCAAGGCTCTGTCCAAGCACAAGTTCGCTAACGAGCATATGAGCTTCTTTAAAGAGCTACCTGAGAGGATTACGAGAAGTGAGGGCGCTTGGAGAAAGTGGATTGATGAGAACGAACCTGAAAATACTCCAGTCCCTGACTACGAAGAGAAGATCAGCGCTGACCAAAACATCGGCCACTTTATTCACCTTTGCCTTGTGAGAGCAATGAGAGAAGACAGAACCCTACTTGCAAGCACTTAGTTCGTGAGAGAAGTGCTTGGCGACGAATTTGTTCAGCCTGTTACTGACTAGATTTCTTCCATCTTTGACGAAACTCTGCCAGATGTCCCAGTTCTGTACTTATTGTCAGCTGGAGCTGATCCAACAGGTAACATTGATGAATTCGCCAAGAAGAAGAAGTAGTTCCCAACTGGAAAAGTGTCAATGGGAGAAGAGCAGGAGATTCCAGCTGCCTAATTGATCGAACAAGGAATGACTTCAGGAAAATGGGTTGTCCTGAACAACTGCCATCTCAGTCTCGAGTTCATGGCTAAGATGGAGGACATTCTGCATCCAAAAGATAGAGAACTTCACGAAGACTTCAGACTTTGGATCACTTGCGAGCCCCACAAAGAGTTCCCACTCGGCCTGCTGCAGATGGGAATCAAGGTAACTACTGAGCCACCAAAAGGTCTGCAAGCTGGACTATCAAGAACCTTCAACACAATGGTTAACCAAGACTTCCTTGAGAAGGTCGAGCCAACTGACAAGTGGAGGTCTCTGGTGTTCTCTGTGTGCTTCATGCACTCGGTGGTCCAAGAGAGACGTAAGTTCGGACCCCTCGGATTCTGTATCCCTTACGAGTTTAATACTGCTGACCTTGAAGCCTCTCTTCTCTTCCTGGACAAGCACTTGACTCAGTCATCGACCATGAACATCCCCTACTCTTGGAAAGCAATGCAGTACATGGTCTGCGAGGTGCAGTACGGCGGAAGAATCACAGACGATCTGGACAGAGAACTGTTCAAGACTTACGGATAGATGTGGGTGCAAGAAGCAGTGTTTACTCCTAACTACTGTTTCAACGCTTCTGTAACTGAGTTTAACTACCACATCCCAGATGCCTCCGAGCATTCCAGGTTTATGGAGTACATTGGCAAGATGCCCGGAACTGACACTCCATCCATCTTCGGTCTTCATCCAAACGCAGATCTTACTTTCAGACTGAAGGAATCAATAGAAATGATCAGCACCCTGCTAGACACTCAGCCTAAAGATACTTCGGGAGGAAGTGGCAAGTCTAGAGAGGAGGAAGTAAGAGAGAAACTTGAGAAAGAACTTCTTCCTCAGCTTCCTCAAGATTTCATCATGCTCGAAGTTTCAGAGAGACTCAAGGTACTGAAAGGACCAAAGGGACTCGGTGAACCCGGAAAGAACGACACCATTCCTCTCAACATTTTCTTGAGACAAGAAATTCAGAGGTTCTAGATGATTCTATCCACAGTCAGAACTACTATGGTAAACATGATTGATGCGATTGATGGATCTATTATCATGACCCCTGACATTGTTAGCTCAATCGATGCGGTCTTTGACTTCAGAGTACCCTACAAGTGGCAATACGACCCAACTGGTGCTGAGATCTCTTGGCTTACTCCATCACTTGCTGGTTGGATCAAGGGACTTCTCGACAGACACTACCAGCTAAGCAACTGGATCTTCAAGGAGAGACCTCCATCCTTCTGGCTAACTGGTTTCTTCAACCCACAAGGTTTCCTGACAGCAATGATGCAGGAAGTTACCAGACAGAAGAAAGCTCAGGCTTGGTCTCTTGATGAAGTTGAGCTGACTACAGATGCGACAAAGGAATACATTCTCGGAGACGACGGAAGAATCGAAGGAAGAACTGTTAGTCCACCAAATGAAGGAGTTTACATCCACGGTCTGTACTTGGAAGGCGCTGGATGGCACAAGACTGAAAAGAGACTTGAAGACTCTAATCCAAAGGAGCTGTACTACCAATTCCCTATCATCCATGTGAGTGCAATTTCTACTGCAGTGGACAAGGACAAGCCCGGCGGTGGTATGGGAAGACAGAGAGTGGACCAGGCACAACTAGAGAAGACTCAGTTCTCATGCCCAGTTTACAAGTACCCCAAGCGTAACGACAAGTATTTGATCTTCCGTTGCATGCTTAAGGCTGAAGGCAGTCAACCACAGGCCAACCCTAACAGAGGAATGACTGCGCCAATGAAATGGAGACTCTGCGGAGTAGCGCTGCTCTGTCAGAAGGACTGAGCTATTTTATAAGAATTAAAATATTAAATTTTAAAATAAATTAAATTCTTATTATTATTTTATATAATATTATAAATTGCTTTAAATACAAAAAATTTTAAAATTATTATTCAGGGCTGGGGCTAGAGGAGTTTTATAATTAGGAGGCGGCAAAAACATATATAATATTATTATTTCCTCGCGCGCGGGGTTTTGGGGTTTTGGGG
>Ga0272440_1002502_pt1 | contig 14265 bp, 14 predicted proteins | sample SSMMMBAug17_FD_192440 | JGI IMG/M metagenome (GOLD analysis project Ga0272440, IMG submission 192440) | Marine sediment archaeal communities from Little Sippewissett salt marsh, Falmouth, MA, United States - SSM-MMB-Aug17 | ecosystem: Environmental > Aquatic > Marine > Wetlands > Sediment ...
TGCAATTTTTAAACATTTATACCGAAGATTAATGTTTTAGCATATTTGAGGTTATTTTGACAAGTACTCTCTTTTAAATTCTTATATTTCTAAAGAGTTATTTTCAACTCAAAAAGGTTACACTCGTTTCATTTTTTTAGATGGAGAAGGGATTATTAAAATGTTAAAATGGAATACTATATAAATGATTTTAGCCAAATTACTTATTTATAAAAAATAACAAATGAGTAATAATTAGATGTTATAAAAAAAATAAAATGGTGTATCTTTTGCTTTTCTATAATTGTCATTAAAATTTAAACTAAGCTTAAAGTAATAGGATGTGTTGACAAAATAGATGTCCGCATTGCTTTAGATATTATTTGTAGGAATTCTGGGAATACATTGATTGATTTAGGAACAGGTTTTGTAATAATGATAGAAAAGGTGAAGTAGAAGCCGCGTTTGGGCAAATATTCATTAGTAGACTAAATGGATCATGTGCTAAGATCCCCATGACAAATATTATCTTGATGCAGCTGAAGAATAATTTGTGCAATATTTATAAGCAACTCAAGGCGGCTATTATATAGTATATTATTAGAATTAGAACATAGAATGTCATGCAATGGTTTGCCAGGTAAATATTCAACACAAAAATACAATGTATCAGCCCAAGATGATATAGGATGAGTCAATTTTGGCACATAAGGATTTGTTGCACTTGCGATAAGTTCCGCAGTGCGGGAAAAAATTTCGCGATCACGGTTATAATGAGCTTTATTTTTTTTTAGCAGCTTAAGGATTGATAGACTTTCATCAACAACAGATTGTACAAGATAGGTTTCTGTTGTCACAGATTCATGCAATAGATTTATTATACGAAAATTTTCAATTAATAAATCATCTGGTGTATACTGCATAGTGAGTAAAGCTAATTGACCATATTCCTGTTGTTCTTTTAAGCTAAGTAGTCTGGAGTTACTTTGAGAATGAAGATAGTGAAGCCTTTTCTTGTATGGTTCTATGACACATTCATATGCATCAATACCGTCAACTTTATAAATTTTTTCTAATCGAATATCTGTTCGAATTTTACTTGGTGCGAGTAGAAAACGATTGAACCAGCCGAAGTCCACCCAATCTTGTTCCTTTGTCATTTCCCAACAAGCAGCACGAAGTTCGGAAATATAGCCCCGGAGTTTTGCATCGCTGTTTTTGTCTACACATAGTAAATTTTTATTGTTGATAGTATAAGCCCATCCCAATAATTTATATATCTCACTCGCCGTGACTGTATCACGAGGCTCAGGATTAATAAATGCACGAATAAATGGAATTAAGCGTTTACGTGATTTATCACGAGTCAAAAAACGTTCGGCTTGAGACACAAAGTGTGACACCATAAATCCAGTACACTTAACAGGTACTGTATGTATTCTTCGTATTCCCTGTATATTTTTCTTTAAGCGCATTTTTTAAATATGGCTAAGTAATTTTATTAATCCATTAATCCAGAATTTTCCTTTGTTTGAGTAAAAGTGTCCTTGTTTACTAGCAAACTCCACGAAAGGTCTATTACTCAGAGTATTTATTCTATCCAAGCATTTATACTTGGGTGTTCGCGTTCACCATAAATAATACAAACAGGTGCGGTCAGTTTTTTTAATGACTCCAAAATAGATATTTTTTCTAAGCAGGATTCCACCGCACTTGAGTGTAAATAAGGAAACGGTGCATCGGGCAAACATTTATGCCATTGGCCTTGTACTAATTTTTGGAAATTATCGCCAAAATTAGTCTCAATTAAGCTAAGAAGAGAGGGAATTGGAGAAATAAGTAATTGTGGGAGGTTATGTATGTTAGCTAAACTTTCTAGCGCACCCCAACTGTGCCCCCCCCCCATAAGATATTCTCATACTCTAATGAGCAAATCAAATTATTCCAATTTATTATTTCTTTATTTACCATTTCGTGCCTATGGACACTCCAACCGGAAGGTTTTCGAAAACCTTTAGGAAATGATAAAAAATGAATAGCTCTTAAAAAAGGAATGAATACACTAACCAATTCACTTGCCTCTTTTAGAAAACTAATGTATAAAGGGTGAGTAGGTTCAAGACCGGCCCCATGAATAAAAACCAATGGATTTCTTGATTTTTTGCATTGCCGAAATAGAGCAACCCCTGCTTTAGTTTGGATAAATTCTCCAATATTATTAAGTTGTGAATCGTTCATAAAAAATTTTCCATATAATTGAAGTAAATTTCGGTGACCTCTATAGGCACAGCACGCAAACAATATTATCGTGAATTCAAATATGCAGATTAGCTTTATTGATTTTGAATATGGCGCTACCTCACAAACAACATCGCTTTCTGGTGCACCTGAGTTAGGCACGCTGAGATATGCTTCTCCAGAACGTAAAGCAGATCCAACTCGACTTTTGCCGAGTGATGATATATATGCTTTTGGAGTTCTTGCTACCGAAATTTTATCATCTAAATTACTTGGTTCTCCTGAAGCATCATTGCAATCACTTATGAATCAGGAAAATAAACTTGAATTACTAAATGTTATATCTCAGTGTCTTTCCGACGAAGTAAGTGGCCGATATACCAATGGTTCAGAATTATGGTTAGTTTTATCAGAGGCAATAAGAACACAAAAAAAGATGCCCATTGCAATCCGGCCTATTATTAATAGACCTATAAATATAACAAAGTATAGAGGCGTTTCTTTGGTAAATGAAGATTTTTCTTATAGAGATCTGCGCAACATGAATTTTAATGGTTCGATTATTAACAATTGTTATTTCACTGGAGCGTTAATGACAAATGCGAGTTTCCAGGACGCTACTCTATCAAATTGTATTTTTGATCAATCATTTTTAATACTATCTCGTTTCCATTATTCTAAAATTAATAATTGTTCTTTTATTAATGCCTCTTTAGAACGTACAGTGTGGGATTATGTAGACCTTTCGAATAAAAATTTTTCTGGAGCTAATTTCTGGGGTGCTTTTTTATCAAAAGCTATAGGTTTTGACCAAGCAATATTAGATGGAGCAAACTTTTACCGTAATGAACTAACTGATACACAAAAATCATATCTTGAAAATATAGGAGAGAAAATATTATGGACGGGCGATTATCCTACATTAGCAAAATCGCTTATGGAAAGAGGCTCTATCTACGATGATTTACCTTGGTGGCTTAAAGAGATAATTAATAGCCCCAATGGACCTCTGTCTCTTTACTAACATTGATAGTCTCGTAAAAAATCGCTGTTAACAATTTCAGAATGTTATAATGAAAAAGTAATTCATTTTTGACTTTTTACGAGGCCATCAACATTCCAAAATAAATATTAGTTTATCTATTGCTAAAATATTTTTACAAATCATATAGTTATATATATTTTTTATTTATCTTGCCATATTTTATGTTTTAACCGAATATTGTACCAATAGGACAAGCGGGAGCATTTGAACACGATTTTGAAATCTGCTCAAAGAACCCTAGATATATAAAAAATTTTAGCCAAATTACTTATTTATAAAAAATAACAAATGAGTAATATTTATAAAAAACTATTATATCAAATATATTAATAAAATATAATAAAATTTAGATGTTATAATAAAATAAAATAAAATGGTATATCTTTTGCTCTTCTATAGTGACATTAAAATTTAAAGTAAGCTTAAAGTAAAGTAAAAGGGGATGACTTATATAAAGAATTACCCTTTATATAAGAACAACCCCTTGCAAAAATCTTTTTAAATTAATGATCGATATATTTTCCAAAAGACAGGATAATTCCGCTTTTTTTTATTAAAAAGATTATAACATAACATAAAAATAAATAAGTAACCTGTCAATAGGAAAAATGTTCAGATCAATCTAAAAATAGGAGGTTTTATTATGATATTAAAAGAATCATTTTCTGATAGTTTAAAGATAAAGATTAAAGAAGTATCCATTCTTAGTAATGAAGAAAAAATGCAGGCATTAGCTATCCCCGATTTTTTTAATAGAAACAAATCACCAGATTTGTCTTTAAATAATATGAAAATCCTTTTTAATCAGGGTAAAGCCAAAGGATATATTAATTACAATTCTGATAGCTGGGTAACATTTCGCGATCCTTTTACATTATTAGAGCGTCATTGCAATAACGGTGGATATCTTGAATTTCCTGTAACAGAAGTTTATTTTCCTGAATATTGGAAAGCGTTAATACAGTTATGTACAGATTATTTAAAAAAAGAAGGTAAAGAATGGGCATTTATAGAATGTCCTGCAGATTCTCAACAAGCGATTAATACGATAGCAAGTCTTGGATTTAAATCATTAGGGCAGTCAGTGAACGTGAATAATCAAAAGAGCCTTGGTTATACAGAACAAACCATTGTTTTTGGTAAACATTTAGGTAACAAAACTAAAAATTTTAATTCTGTTAATTTGTTTCCTTATGCAGGGTCTTCTAAAATAAGATCACAAGCTAAATCATCTGATGCACCAACACCTGATAGTATTTTTTGGAATGATGCTTCTAGTCTTTATTCTGGGTTTTCTGCTTACCCATTTATGGAGCATAAATTAGAAGAGTTGATAGGGAAACATAATTTTCGTTCTTTTTTATCAGCTCCTTGTGCTACAGGTGATGCATTAAGGTTTCTTCCAATAAAAGAAACCTATGAAAAACTTGTTGGTATGGATATAACTCCGGTATCTTTATATTTTGCGGAAGCAAGATTAAAAAATCCTACTTTTGATGTTTTTAATCGTTTCTTAATCAATTTATTTTATGATCATGCCCTTTCAGCAACAATTAGTAAAGATGACATTATTCATCTCTTAAAAGAAATAGGTCATATATTTGATTTAAATTTATCTGAAACTCAATGGACAAATATTTTTGTTCAAATGAAATCTGCCTTTATAACTTGTATCAAAAATCCTGTTATAGCAGACTATTGGATACTTTTAAAAGGAATTGCTGCTTACGTATTTCAAAAAGACCTAAAATCAGGCTCTCATCCTTTAAGTCTGATTATTAAGTTATTCGATTCAAAAAACTTTATAGAAAGTATTTATTGGTCTATTTCAAAATTTTATAATTGGACTGCCTTTAAACTTACCCAAGAGCTAGGGGAACAGGCAAGTCGTCTGTTCACTGAAAATAAAATTGAATTAAAAAATAAAAATGTTTTGGAGCTTGAAGATAATGAAATAGAGCAGTTTGAATGTATTTATATTTTTGAAGCCCTCTTAATGTTCCATGCAGCGGGAAAAGAAAAAATGTTTCTTGATACGATGATTCAAAGGTTAAAGCCTTGCGGTACAATAATCTTAACAGGAATAAGAAATAATACAAAGCTGATACCTGTTGAATTAAAAAAAGCTAGTCAATATTTAAAAGATAGAGGATTTAAGACGTATGAAATATCGGTCCGAATAGAACCAAAATGTCTAATTCATGCGGATATGAATGAGCAGAACACCCCTTTTATATATGCAGTATCTCGATAATATTAATAATTTTTTTTTAAAAGGAGAAAAAAATGAAAGATATCGTAAAGTCAAAGTCTTGGAGTATTACTCCGGAAGCTATTGAGCTCGGAGTTAAGTTTAATGTAGCTCAAATTTTTGATGTTAGTATAAAAAAACGAAGTAATGAAGTTAGGTCATTTTTAAAACATAGAAAGGAAAAAATTACAGATATTAAATTAGATGATCATTTATTACAAGGATATCGTAATATTTTTAATTCATTAAAAATAAAAAACATGGTCTCATCTCCAGAATATCTTATTAACCTAGTACATAAAAATAGGAAATTGCCTCAAATAAACACACTTGTCGATGTATATAATCAAATTTCGGCTGAGCAACGTATAGTCGCTTCAGCACATGATTTGGACAGAATAGATGGTAAGGTAACACTAAGTGTCGCTCATAAAAAGACAGAATTTAAACCTTTGGGAAATAAAAATGTTGAATTGATTAATCCTGGTGAATGGTATGTTCATGACGATCAGCATGCACTTTGTCGATTAAACTGTAAACAGAGTCGTTTATCATCCTGTACATTGAAAACTAAGAATCTTTTAGTTTATGTTCAAGGAAATAAAGAAATTAAACACGAGACTATGCTCGAAACATTACGTAAAATTTGTCAGACAATTATCATGTATAATGGTGGCCATTATATCATTTTAATTTAAAGGAGATATATTATGAAAACGAAAAAAAAACATATTTTTGATAGTTGGTATTTCTTTAATATATTGTTACCTTTTTTTATTATCTGGTTTTGCTTTGCTTTTTATAATGATCTTTTTGTTACAATACCAAAAAATTTTTTTATGAGTTTAACTATGGCAATAGGCTCCTTCATTGCGGGAGCAACTTCAGAAGGTGGTGGAGCAGTTGCCTTTCCAGTAATGACTATAGTTTTTTCTATCCCTCCTGAAATTGCAAGAAATTTTTCACTTCTTATTCAGAGTTTTGGGATGACAGCGGCCAGCCTTACAATAATAAGACATAAAATACAAATAGAATGGAATACTATTAAAATAGGGTCTCTAAGTGGAATCGTAGGATTCGTTATAGGTGCACTCTTAATCGCACCAAATATAGTTGGGGTATATGCTAAACTTTTTTTTACATCTTTATGGCTTAGCTTCGGTTTGGTATTGTGGCGTTTGAAGAAAACAAAACGTTCTGTTTTTACAAAAATAAAGAGTTTTAGAATAATTGACCAATATTGGCTTATATTTCTTGCATTTATAGGAGGTGCGATTAGCTCTATTATCGGAAGCGGGATAGATATAGTCATTTTCTCCACTCTAACTTTACGTTATAACCTTGGGGAAGATATTGCTACTCCTACATCTGTGATTCTTATGTCTATTATATCGATATTTGCTTCATTCTTTCATTGCTTTATTCTTAAAGATATAACTTTTAAAGAAATAGAATATATAGTCGCATGTGCACCTGTGGTTATAATAGGTGCACCTCTTGGAGCATGGTTTATTAGCTATAAAAGTCGAAATTTTATCGCAAAGTTACTAATTTTTATTTTAATTATTCAATATGTAGGAGCGATATTTACTATTCAGCCAGGTATAAATGAAATTATATTTTCTTTTATAATTTTTTTTCTCGGAACATTTCTGTTTAATTTACTTGCCTCATCTAAAGGTCTCATTCACAAAAAATATCTAAAAATAGATATTTTTAATACATTTAAATATTCTTTGAGAAAGGAGGTTTTTTAATGAATAAAAATCAATTTAATTTAGCTGTTGTTGGAGCAACAGGCACAGTTGGAAACCAAATATTAGCCTGTTTGAATGAGAGAAAGTTTCCTTTGAAATCATTAAAATTATTAGCCTCTCAACAATCAGCAGGAAAAAAAATATGCTTTGAAGGAGAATTAATTAATGTTGAAAAATTAACAAAAGATTCTTTTAAAGGGGTAGATATTGCTTTTTTTTCTGCTGGTAGTGATGTGAGTAAGAAATTTATACCTTTTGCTGGTCAAAATGGATGTATTGTTATTGATAATTCAAACGCATTTAGAATGGATCCTGACGTTCCACTAGTTGTCCCGGAAGTTAACTCTTATAGTATAACAAATTATTCAAAAAAAGGAATAATTTCAAATCCAAATTGTTCAACTATTCAAATGGTTGTTCCATTATATCCCATTCATAAAAAGTTTAAAATAAAAAGAATAGTAGTATCAACATACCAAGCGGTTTCTGGTACAGGAAAAAAAGCAATTAATGAGTTACTTAATCAAGTTCAAGCTATAACAAGTTTTTGTAATTATAAAGTCAATGTTTATCCTCACAGAATTGCTTTTAACTGTCTTCCACATATAGATATTTTTCTTAGTAATTCATACACTAGAGAAGAAATGAAAATAGTTAATGAAACCAAAAAAATATTTGGAGATGATACTATAAAAATTACAGCTACTGCTGTTCGAATACCAGTTTTTCATGGTCATTCTGAATCCGTAAACATTGAAACTTATGAATCATTTTCAATTCCAGAAATAAGAGCATTGATTCAAAAATCACCAGGAGTAAAACTCGTTGATAATCCAGAAAAAAAATTATATCCACTTGCAATTAACGCAGCTGGTGATGATTTGGTGTTAGTAGGAAGAATTAGAAGGGATGAATCTATTTCAAATGGTATTAACATGTGGGTCGTTGCTGATAATGTAAGAAAAGGAGCTGCAACTAATGCAGTTCAAATTGCAGAAATATTGATCAAAAAGTATATATAAATATAGTTGCTTATCCTTTATACCTTAGAAAAATGATAGAAGGAGGTTGATTATGTGTAAACTATTCTGGGATGAAAGATCTTCAACATACAATCAAGACTTTGCATCTTCAAATGTAAGATATATGGCTTTTGATTGGATTATAGATCAAATTCCACATGAACCACATCAAAACATTATTGATGTAGGGTGTGGGACTGGACTTTTAGCGCATCGTATAAAAAACATAGATAAGCGTTATAAAATAACTTTAGTGGATCAAAGCATAGGTATGCTTAATGAATCAAGGACATTACTATCTAAATTTTCTAATATTAAATTTATAAAGGCGAATTTCGAAAATTTATCTGAAATAGCATCAAACTCTATTGATATTTATATTACATCATTTGCTTTACATCATATCCAAGATGATTTGAAAAAAAAAGCGCTTGACGAGGCATATCGTGTTTTATCTTCAACAGGAACAATACTTATTGTAGATGAAATTATCTGTGATGCTTCCATTGAAGCTTGTCCTGAAAAATTATTTCTCATAATGTTATCGATTTTTTATCCTAACGAATCAGTTTTAAAAATGAGAAAACGCTTCCGTTCTTTCAAAGAATACCCTACTTCTTTAGAAAAAATGGGATCACTTCTCAATAACTCAGGTTTTGAAACAGATTTTATTATTATTAATCCTATCGTAGCATTTATAAAAGGGAAGAAAAAATCATATGTTAATTAGTATCTGAACGAAAAAGGAATTTTTCGTCAAGAACAAGGAAGATAAAAAAATAACCGGAGGAATAATATTTCTAAATCGTTATCAAACCTCAGCTTTATAATAGCAGCTGTTAGCATCAATGAGAAAAGATACGATTTAGTATATCGGATTCATATATTTTTTTTGGATAACATGAAGACTCTTGAGGAGCGTTGCAGTTGTCTTTTGACAACCAAGGCTCAAGAGTACCTTGTTATTATTTAAATAAATAACGACGCTCTGCTTTTTATAAAGGAGAAAAATTATGGATAATGACTTATTTACATCCGAATCGGTATCTGCTGGGCATCCAGACAAACTTTGCGATAAAATATCTGATGGTATTTTAGATGCAATTATTACTAAAGATAAAAATGCTCGTGTGGCATGCGAAACAGCAGTAAAAACTGGAATAGTTGTCATTTTGGGTGAGGTAACAACAACAGCGAATATTGACTATGAAAGTGTTGTCAGAAAAACCATCACCGACATAGGGTACAATAGCTCTGAAATTGGTTTCGACGGTAAAACATGTGGTATTATTAATTGTTTAGGCCAACAGTCTAAGGATATTGCCCAAGGGGTTGATCGAGAAAAAAAAGAAGATCAGGGTGCTGGAGATCAAGGCCTTATGTTCGGCTATGCCAGTAATGAAACTGATGTTTTGATGCCAGCACCAATCACCTATGCTCATCGTTTGGTCCGTAAGCAGGCCGAACTTGTTCAAACAGGTAACTATCCATGGATGCTTCCAGACGCAAAAAGTCAAGTAACCATTCGATATGAAAAAGGTCGACCAGTAGGTATAACAGCAGTTGTCTTGTCAACACATCATAGTGAAGATATTAGCTTACCTGATTTAAGAAAAATTATTATTCAAGATATTATAAAAGAGATTCTTCCATCTGAGTGGTTAAATGAATCCACCAAAATTCATATTAACCCTACCGGTAACTTTGTAGTTGGAGGACCAGTTGCAGACGCTGGGTTAACCGGGCGCAAAATTATTGTTGATACTTATGGAGGGATGGCACGTCATGGAGGCGGTGCTTTCTCAGGCAAAGATCCTTCAAAAGTTGATAGATCAGCAGCATACGCTGGACGCTATGTAGCAAAAAATATTGTAGCAGCAGGTTTAGCAGATCGCTGTGAAATTCAGGTATCTTATGCAATCGGTGTTGCTGAACCAACATCTATCAGGGTTGAAACATTTGGAACAGGTAAAGTTTCTAATGAGAAAATTATCTCATTGATTAAAGAACATTTTGATCTTACTCCTTATGGAATACTTCAGATGCTAGATTTGCTACAGCCGATTTATTCACAAACAGCTGCTTATGGTCATTTCGGACGTGATGATATTGAACTTCCATGGGAAAAAACTGATAAGGTTAATTTGCTTTATAGGTTATAGAAACCAGCGAGAATATTTATGCAGAAACTTACGATTAAGATAAATCTAAGCTAAGACGACCGTAAGTTTCTGTATTATCTAAAAAATTATAAAAGGAGAAAAAACGTATGTTAATTAATATTTCTAAATCGTTATCAAACCTTGGTCTTAAAGTAGCAGCAGCTAACATCAGTGACATTGAAATTGGACCATCAAATGCTGATGTCCGTCACAAAATCAGTGAACGTGTTGCTACAATCAAAGAATCTTTAGCTTCTTCAACCCCTAAAGAGTTAGCTGAAGTTAGAGCATTGCATGATATTTATAAAACAACTAAAGCATCATTAAGGAAAAATCGTCCTTCTATTGAAACACTAATTGGTTTTATTGCTAAAGGGCGTACTTTACCTTTCATTAACAATATTGTCGATATATATAACATAGAAAGTATTGCTAATCGTATGTGCATGGGAGCTCATGATATACAAAACTGCAAGTTGCCAATTAGTTTAAAAGAAGTACCATCTGCTATGCAATTTCTTCCTATTGCGAAATCAAAAATGAAAACAATTAACTCTGGTGGTTTCGCATATTTTGATTCCTCCCATGAAATTATTTGCTACCTCAATGCAGTCCAAGGTGACGTATCGAAGATAACAAACGAAACAAAAAATATGCTTCTTATTGTTGAAGGTGGGCCTGGGCATACCAATTCAGACGTTCTTGAAGTAACCAAAAATACTGCATTAGCCATTATCAAGGTTGCTGGAGGCAAACTTGTTAAGCTTGAACTTGCCAATGAAATATAAGACGTGTATTTTTAGTGATATTAGATGGTTAGTATATATGTCTGGTTGTCTGGTTCACTTCGATAATGGAATTCAAATAGTAAAGTCCCATTTTGAGTTGAATGGATAATCAAATATATTTATTAAATTTAAATAAAATAATTGAGGTTATAAAAAATGAAACGTAAAATACTAGTTACTAGCGCACTACCATATGCCAATGGGCCAATTCATATAGGTCATTTGTTAGAATACATTCAAACTGATATCTGGGCTAGATTTCAGCGAATGAGAGGAAATCAGTGCTATTATGTTTGCGCTGACGATGCACACGGTACGCCAATAATGTTGCATGCTCAACAGGAAAAGGTTGAACCTAAAGAAATAATAGACAAAATGAATATTGCTCATCAACGTGACTTTGCCGGATTCCATATTCATTTTGATAATTATTATTCTACTCATTCAGAGGAAAACCGAATATTTGCTGAAACAATTTACCAATCAGCTTTAGAGAATGGGCATATTGAAAAAAAAATAATCAAGCAAGCTTATGATAATGAAGTTAATATGTTTTTACCTGATCGTTTTATTATAGGTGATTGCCCATATTGTGGATATGAGGGGCAATATGGTGATAATTGCGAAAGATGTGGAGCAACCTATAACACAGCAGAGCTAAAAAATCCAGTTTCAAGATTAACAGGTAGCACACCAATTGAAAAAGAAACTGAGCATTTCTTTTTTAAAGTAAATAATTTTAAAGATATTTTATTACAATTTTTAAAATCCGGGGTACAAAAGGAAATTTCTAATAAAATGCTTGAATGGTTTAAAAACGATTTGAAAGCATGGGACATAACCAGAGATGCACCTTATTGGGGATTTAAGATTCCTAACACTAAAGATAAATACTTTTACGTTTGGCTTGATGCTCCGATGGGCTATTTGTCAAGTTTTAAAAATCTTTGTGATAAGACTGGTATAATATTTGATGAATATTGGGATAAAGATTCTACCACAGAAGTTTACCATTTTATTGGGAAAGATATTGCATATTTTCATACTTTATTTTGGCCAGCGGTTTTAAGTGCGGGAAATTACAGGTTACCTTCAGGTGTCTTCTGCCATGGATTTTTAACAGTTAATGGTACAAAAATGTCCAAGTCTCGAGGTACATTTATTCAAGCTGATTGCTATCTAAAACATTTACCAGCAGAGGCATTAAGGTATTATTTTGCTTCCAAACTAAGTAACACGATCGAAGATGTTGATTTAAAGTTAGAAGACTATTTACAGCGCGTAAACAGTGATTTGGTCGGAAAAATTATTAATATAGCCTCACGTTGCTCAGGCTTTATTAATCGAAAATTTAACAATGAGTTGTCTACATGCATACATAATAAAGAATTATTTGACATGTTCATAAGCGAATCTGAACTTATTGCTGAATTTTATGAAAAACGATTATATAGTAGGGCAATAAAAAAAATTATAGAATTAGCTAATCAGGCCAACTATTATATCGATAAAAATAAACCTTGGGCTTTAATTAAGGAAAGTGATATGCAAAATGAGGTTCATGACATCTGTACTCAAGGAATTAATCTATATCGCATTTTAATTGCTTACCTAAAACCGGTGTTGCCCCAGCTTGCAAAAGATTCTGAACATTTTTTCAATGATCCAGACATTACCTGGGAATGTATTAACAAGCCTTTGCTTGGTCATTTTATAAATAAATTTAAACCTTTGATGAAAAGAATTGAACAAAAAAGCATAGACGCCATGCTTAAAGATAATTCATTTTAAAATTGAGATCATATATATTATTTATGGTAAAGGCAATAATCCCAAAGATATTCCTTCATAAGAAAAATTATTGATAACAAATATCAATAGTTTTGCAATTTCTTTGTAGAAAAAATTTATGGAAGGAGGTGATGCTTATGAAAGTATAAACACCGAAACAAAAGTGTAGGACTTTTGTTTCGGCAAAATTAATCATTCTTTATAGATATTTACTTAAAAATAGTATTAATTAAAGAATGGCTTACTTTTCTGATATAAAAAAAAAACAACACTGTCAATAAAGATAGCCATTCTATTTTGTTTTTTACCTATCAAAAGGGAGAATAAAAAATATGTATTTACAAAATAAAAACATTAAATCAATAGTTTTAATATTTCTAACATCACTATTTTTGGCGTACTCATCATATGCAAGTCAAGGTGATGTACATGGTAGAGATTTAAACATAAAAAATCTCGGTTGGATAGGACATATAGGAATCGAAGATGCGGGTGGTAAGGTTATAGAAATGCTTGGTGATACAACTGAAAAATCTGACTGGGGTTATGACAGCAATTTGTTTAAGAAGAGTAAATCGTCATTTAAAGAAGCAAGTCCATATTGGGGAGCAAAATATTGGAGTCTATTGAATAGTAATAATCATTATTGGCGGGTTAAAGACTATATGATACCTAATGCTGAGTTTATTAGACGAGTGGGAGCAGATTATACTCTTACAACAATATGGAATCACCCTTATCCATATAAAGATTTCAGAGGCAATTACCGCATAGCGTTGGGAAAATACCGTTGCGATACCTTTGTTAAATCAATATATGCTACTGGTGGAGTGAGCTTTGGGAATATAGTTCAGTTGCCCAAAAAAATATATGATATGTTACCTGATAAGCGATAATATAGCTTATTAAATTATTAAGTAATTTTTACATACGACCCGCGAATTATTTCTCGGGTCGTATAAAAAACAAATTATAAAAGAAGGAGAAATTAAATGAAAATTATAATAACTATTTCTATGATATGTTTTTGTGTCGCTCTATTTCTATATACAATATTTGATGAGGAGTATAAATTAGATAGCCAACAAAATACGCAAAAATTATATTCAGAAGCACGAAGTTTAAATTTAAATATTCCACAAGATAATAGTTTTAAAGCCACAAAGAATAATTCATTTCAAGTTAAGCCTGCACTAATTTCAAAAAAAAAAATTAAATCTTAATTCCAAAAA
>Ga0272440_1002503_pt1 | contig 14265 bp, 9 predicted proteins | sample SSMMMBAug17_FD_192440 | JGI IMG/M metagenome (GOLD analysis project Ga0272440, IMG submission 192440) | Marine sediment archaeal communities from Little Sippewissett salt marsh, Falmouth, MA, United States - SSM-MMB-Aug17 | ecosystem: Environmental > Aquatic > Marine > Wetlands > Sediment ...
CATAGGAAAACTTGGAAAATAACATGCTCATTTTTCTTGATCGTACAAAAAAATATGACCGCCTAGAGACTTAGGAATGCACTGAAAATAAGTTCTTTATCTTGAAAAATGTTCATCGGGGTTTTTGTACTGTAGAGACGTAGCATGCTACGTCTCTACGATGCCAAACGATTATACGTTCAAGATCAATGGGGAACTTATTTTTCGAGTATTCCTTAGCATGCGATGTCTCTAGGATGCCAAACGATTATACGTTCAAGATAAGTGGGGAACTTATTTTTCGAGTATTCCTAAAAAATTGGGCATTATTCATCAGCTTTTTTTAACTAAAAAAGGACCGGATAATATCATTATAAGTCACTGCAATCATAACAGTTATTAAAAAAACAACGCCGATTTGTTGTGCGACCTCCCTTGCACGCATGTTGACAGGCCGTCTGGTAATGGCCTCATATGAAAAAAACAGCAAATGACCGCCATCAAGCACAGGAATGGGCAACAGATTGACCAGTGCCAGGTTAATACTGATTATCGCAATAAAGAACATCAGGTTTTTCCATCCTGCCTTTGCAGATTGATCTGCCATTTGCGCAATGGCAATTGGGCCGCCTATTGTGTCTGTTGATAAAGAACCAGTGATGAGTTTCAACAGTCCTAAAACTGTCATTTTAACCATTAGAACAGTATGTTTGGAGCCTTCAACGACTGATTCAAATATTCCCAGATCCTTGACTTCATAGTCAAGCTGTTGAATACTTAAGTTCTCCCAGATTAAATTTTTGTATGTGTCATATGCGTCTTTTCCCAGGATAGATTCCAATTCAGTTTTCATTTCTTGAGATGTAATGTACCACCTGTCTGTCAATTGCCCAATTGAGTGTATCATATCATTAGAAAGACGTTCTTTTTTTAAGGCACTTAGGGTTTGATCTGTAACACGTATTTTTACACTTGATATTCCAATCATAAAGCGATCAATCGTTTCACCAAAAAGATTTTTTTCCGAATAGGCTTTGGGTTGAACATTCAAATCAATCAATTCGTCCTGACGTTTTACAGTAATCTGTAGCGCTTTTCCCTGACTGGCAGAAATTAATGCAGCCATTTCTTGCCAGGTTCGAACAATTTCATTGTTGACCGCAATAACCAAATCGCCCGATTGAAGCCCTGCTTCTTGTGCCGGCGAATCCTGTCCAACTCCAATAATTTGTGGTAATTGTGTTGGGATGCCTGTAAAAAAAGCAATCCATATAAATATTACCCATGCCAGAACAACATTAAATATTGGGCCGGCTGCAACGATAATCATTCGCTGCCAGACATTTTTATTTGAAAAGGAATAGGGTTCATCTACAGCATCGACATCATCAGTTGGATCCTCACCCACCAGTTTGACATAGCCTCCCAAAGGAATAAGAGAAAGCCGGTAATCGGTACGTCCAATTGTTTTTCCAACAAGTCTGGGGCCAAAACCCAGTGAAAATTTTTCAACACCCACTGAAAAGATTCTCGCCAATAAATAATGTCCCAGTTCATGAAAAAATATCAGTACAGACAGTACAATTATTAAGACAAAAACAAATGAACTGGTTTGTGATGCATAATTCAATATGGTTTCCATTAAAAATTTATCCTCATTTTGTGAATTGTGATTTATTTCATGTGAATACCATCTAAAAGATAATTGTCAAGAAAAAATATCCTGAAAAAGTTGTGTACGCGCCCCCTTTTTTATGCTTTATTTTTTTACAAAACTATAATATAATTATTCTATTTAATAAAAAAATTATATATAACAGATTTTCATTTTTAACAAGGTCATGAAAACATGATTATTATTATCGACTTTGGCTCGCAATACAATCAATTAATTGCGCGTCGTGTGAGAGAACAACAGGTATATTGTCAAATATTACCGCCGAACATATCTTTGGAGTCAATTCTTGCCCTTTCCCCCAAAGGGATTATCCTATCAGGTGGTCCGGCCAGCATATATGATAATGGTCCAGGTATTGATCCAGAAATATTTAAGATGAATATTCCCATAATGGGCATTTGCTATGGAATGCAATTTATGGTTCACAGCCTCGGTGGAGATGTTCGGAAAGCATCAAAACGTGAATATGGTCATGCGCAATTGGTAATAAAAGATCATCACACTATCTTTGAAAACATCCCAGAGGAAACGCCCTGCTGGATGAGTCATGGAGACCTTATATCAGCGCTTCCCGAGGGTTTTCAGGTGATGGCAATTACAGCAAATTCACCATATGCCGCCATTATCAATCCGGATCGTCAACTGATTGGATTGCAATTTCATCCCGAAGTTGCCCATACACCTGAAGGTAAAAAAATGCTTGGACATTTTTTATTCAATATGTGCAAGTGTCAACCAGATTGGAATATGGCGTCTTTTATTACATCAGAAATAAATGATATCAAACAAGTTGTAGGCAACAAAAATATTGTTCTCGGATTAAGCGGTGGGGTGGATTCATCAGTAACAGCATGTTTGATCCATAAGGCTGTGGGCAGCCAATTGACCTGTATTTTTGTAGATAATGGCTTGCTCAGAAAAAATGAGGCCAGTGATCTTAAAACAATTTTTCAGAAAACATTCCACATGAATCTCCTCTTTGTTGATGCGCGCGATCTTTTTTTAACAAAATTGAAAGGGGTGACCGACCCTGAACAAAAGCGTAAAATAATAGGGCATTTGTTTATCGATGTTTTTGAAAAAGAAGCGGCAAAAATTAAAGATGTTGATTATCTTGCTCAGGGTACATTATATCCGGATGTTATTGAATCCAGATCCGCATTTGGTGGGCCAAGTGCAGTGATTAAATCGCACCATAATGTGGGCGGTTTACCTGAAAAAATGAATTTAAAACTGATTGAACCCTTAAAATATCTGTTTAAGGATGAAGTGAGAACGCTTGGACAAACACTGGGATTGCCAGATCGAATGGTGTTCAGACAACCATTTCCAGGACCTGGTCTTGGCATTCGAGTGATTGGTGAAATTACAGAAAACCGATTACATATCTTAAGAGAGGCTGATGCTATCCTGCTTGAAGAAATTAGACTGGCAGGGTATTATCAAAAATTGTGGCAATCTTTTGTCGTGCTCCTACCTTTAAAAACTGTTGGAATAATGGGAGATCAGCGCACCTATGAAAATATTGCAGCCATTCGGGCTGTTACAAGTATTGATGCCATGACAGCTGACTGGGCCAGGTTACCTCATGACTTATTGGGTAAAATTTCCAACCGAATTATCAATGAGGTGCAGGGGATCAATCGTGTTGTCTATGATATAAGTTCAAAACCACCCGCAACTATTGAGTGGGAATAATTTTTTATAAAGGAATTTTTATTATGGATGTTAACAGAAAGATAAGAATTGATGGAGATTATCTTCAATCATATCAAGATGATTATATGGAATTACAGGTCGATAAAATGAACCAGAGGGTAACCTTCTTTTCAATTATTTTTATTATAATGATGGGCATTGCGTTTACCTTCGGTTTTTTTTATATCCGAAGCAATGTTACCAAGGTTCCCAAAGAGGTTCAGGATTTATCCCATCAGGTGGTGCAGCGAATGTCAACTATTTCTGAGCGTCATACGCAAATGGAATCAAGTTTTCAAAGTAAATTATCACTCTTGGAAAAAGTGACTGAAGCCCTTAGAAAAGATCAAAAAGAGATTCAGGATGCCATTGATAAGATTAATCGCACAAAAGCAGATCAAAATGATGTGGGACGAATCCTCGGAAAAACAAGCCAGGAAAATTTTAAAGCGATAGAAGAAGTCCGCTCTCATTTAAATACCATGAACACAACCTTTACCGATCAATTCAACCAGTTTTCCAAACAATTTGAAGATTTTAACAAAGATGTGAATGAAATCATCCAAAGCAGTATCGCGCAAATACAAAACGAGGTTAAAGACAAAATTAATAAACTGTCTGGCAGATTCCAAACAATTAATAATGAAATGAATTTATTTTCAAAAGATGTAAAAACCGTGGATGCAAATGTGAGAACATTAAAATCTGAGATTGATACATTTAACAAGCGTATTTCTGAGGTTGCATCGGCTGTAAACACGCTTTCATCCGACCTGACAACTATGTCCAAAACATATAAAGATATTATTGACTCCGATCAGCTCGAAGAGCTTCTCACTATTGAACGAAAAAGCTTTCAGAATCAATTAGATCTTCAAAAGGCACTGCTTGAAAACCATATCAAAGTATTGGATGGAAAACTCAATAAATTTAATCAAAAGATTGAACAAATTCAAAAAAAATCTGCCCAATCAGGCAATATAAATAATAGAATCAACGCCAAACCTTATGTAAAACAGCAATTGCCTGCAAATTCACAACTACCTATTAAAACAAGAAAAAAAGATTTGATTCAAAAGACAAACACACCGGAGTATAACAAACCTTTGGTGGTCACCCCCCCACCACCTGGGGGGATGATTGAAGAAGATTTGCCTGAATAATTAATCGCTGACACTCCACAATTGGGTTCACCCTGGATATCAAGCAGCGGAAAAGTATTTGACAAAACGATAAGATAACGCTAAAGATCGTATCATGACATAATCTAAAAGAAAGCGTATGAATAGGCCTGTCATCCATTTTGAAACAAAAAGGAGTCCATCGTATATATCATGACAATCATTGATCGCACTGACAATGAAAAATATCAGATCATAGATGAATCTCAATTTCAACTAAAAAGCAATATATTTTTTTTTACAATATTTCTGGTTTGTACGTTTGAACTAATCGCAGCCTATGTATTTACGAAAATAAGTATATCACCAATTTTGCTTACAGGTATTGTTCGATTCAGTGAATCCATCATTGTTATAATATATATTTACAACCAGAATAATTGTGAAATGATTGGTTGTAAAACCAGTCAAATTCTACCGGGTTTGTATTATGGTTGTGTGTGGTCATTGTGTTTTGGTCTGATCGTTTTTACGATATTTTTTTTATGCGGATATTTATTTCAAATGAATTTGTTTCGAATGGTACAAATGCCGATGCATGGAAGCGTATTTGACCAAAGTATCTATTTTATTGTAGGGTGTATTATTGGGCCATTTGCTGAAGAATTAGTCTTTCGAGGCGTGTTTTATGTTTTTTTTCGACAATGGGGGATAATACTTGCCTGTTTTTGTAGTACGATGATATTTGTTTTATTACATACTCATGCACCGGTCATACCGCTCACACAAATTATCGGCGGCCTTATTTTTGCATTTTCGTATGAATACTCGAAAATGCTTGCAACACCTATAACAATACATGTTCTTGGAAACACTTGCATGGCGCTATTGTCATATTTGCCAATAAATTTTTAAAATTTGATTTGCAGTTTATCAAAGATTATGTAAAATACAAATATCTGTCAGGTATAGTTAATTCTATACCTTAGGAATTCTCTGAAAATAACTTTCCCATTATTGATATTGTTCGTTTTGAGGTAATTTTACTGTAGAGACGTAGCATGCTACGTCTCTACACGACCTTATTTTTTTGGACGATCAAGAAAAATGAGCATGTTATTTTCCGAGCTTTCCTTAGAAAAGAACTGTTCATATACAGGGCATTGATTGGCCATCATGTAATCGGTGCCAAACTATTGCAAGCATGCAATTGATTTAGGAGGATGAAATGAAAACTTATATAAGCAATGGTACATTCTTTTTGCTACCTGAAACAGACCTTGTTGCCAGCCAGATGGAAGAGATTCGAGATTATTTCATGAAGGAACTTAGGGACACCACAGATGTCGAAAAGGTTACACTTGATGCGACAGGAATAGAAATTGTAGACTCACTGGGAGTTAACCTGATTATTGGTCTTTACCGACATGTATCCACAGAATCAAAAAAGTTTAATGTGATCAATGCCGGTGAAAAATTTATGAAAGTCGCTAATTTTTTTAGATTTTCTACCTTGTTCGATATTGAAAAAGCCCCTTCAAATGATTAAAATTCATAATTTGCCTTTCAGAGGATTTTTATGACAAACAATTCGCCATCCATTCTGATTGTGGATGACAATCCATTTAACAGAGAAATGCTGGGTGATATACTCAAGGCCAATGGGTGTGCTTCAGATAAAGCCAATAATGGTAAAGAAGCTTTGGACAAAATCTCATCAAAAACATATGATATTATTATTATGGATATGTTGATGCCAGGCCTTGATGGATTTGAAACAACCAAACAGATTCGAAAAATGGGTCTTTCGACACCTGTCATTGCACACACATCAATGAGCATGAAAAAGGATCGTCGCCGATGCATGGAGGCGGGATGTGATGAATTTTTGCCCAAGCCGATCAATACAAAGAATTTATTGGCTTTGATCAAAAAATTTTCAACATCAGATAAACAACCGGAACAGCATACAAATACACCGCAACAAACAATCCAACACCCAGGTGGGCCATCATTTAATGGCTTGAATATTTTACTCATCGAAGAAGATCAGAAGATCAGAAATCAATATATAGATGTGCTTCAAGATATGGGCTTTACTGTGTTATTTGTACCAAATGGCAATGAGGCGCTAGACAAACTTGAAGCGAATTCAAAGCAATTTGATTTGATTATCAGTAATATGTTTACATCAGGTATTGATGGTTTGGGTGTGCTTAACACCACCAAGCGAGAGTATCCCCATATACTGGTGTTTATCTATGCGGCAAAATTTGATCCGGAAACCTTACAGTTGATGCTTCAGTTGGGTGCAGATGGTATTGTTCCACAATCTGATTTTAACAATTCAATTGGAAAAATTATCCATGCCGCCCTTTCACAATCCACACAATCAAGGACAAATCAAGCGCAAACAGCATTTCAGGTAAGACAATCCCAGGCCAGGCTTACGCAATATGGTTGTTCCAAGCCCTGCCAGTTTATTGACATGGCTTTTTCAACGCTTCATGATGCGGGTGGCGATATGGCGCAGTGTCGATATTTCAATCGCACTGGCCGATGTGGGGTTGCGCTGGCGGATGTCTCCGGACATGATATTTTAAGCTCTTACATTAGTGCAGTTTTTTTAGGAATTCTATCATCTGTATGGAATGCAAATCAAGATCCCCTTTCATTGCTTCGAATTATCAATAAGGAATTATTGAAAATGGAAGAGGTGAATTATCACGTTTGCACAACCGTGTTGCTATGGGATCAAAAAAAATCATATCTTGAAATTGCTACAGCTGGAAATCCAGGAGCAGTTTTACTTGATCAAAATGGTAAGCAACTCTCTTTTCAGAAATTTGAAGGCGGTGGAATTTGTCTGGGACTTTTGGATCGGGATGATTTGTATACCTATCAACAGGTTGATTTGGTTCAAAATTCACGTTTGTTTCTTTTTTCCGATGGGATGTCTGCCAATAAACTCCAATCAACTATCGAACAAAACAAACAGCTTTTTTTATCAGAAGTGACTTCAAAAAGAGAACGATGCCGGCATTTGCTTGATGCCTATATGGATTCCTGGTCCCAAGATGATGACATGATATTACTCAGCCTTGAATCAACCAGGACAACTTCTGATGAAAATTTTCATTATTCTTTTTATTCGGATTACAAAGAAGTTGATAAAGCATGTCAATGGATTTCCGAACATATAACGAAACAAATACCTGATCTGGATATGGATATGATGATGTTATCCATTCGTGAGGCTTTATTGAATGCGGTTGAGCATGGAAATAATTATGATCTCAATGCGCTTGTGGATGTGACGTTGGCGTTTCAATCTTCTGGTCTTCAAATAGATATTTCGGATCAAGGTAAAGGATTCAATTTAAATAAAAAATTGATGGACAGCAAGAATGAAAGTGGTTTTCAAATTGGTAAGCGGGGGTTAAAGATTATTCACGCATTTGCAGACAAAATAGAAATTCAGGGGGGGACCATGCGGTTGTTTTTTAATGTGTCTTGATATTTTTCGGAATTGTTCTTAGAAATTTGTTCCATCCGCCAATACCCGCAACAAAGAAATGACATCTCTCAAATCACATTGATCAACACACATACTGTCCATTGAACACCAGTATTTAGCCATATCAATTGATATTGGCGTCAATTGATTGATACCACCTGCACTGACTTGAATGGTTTCAGACAAAGGTGATGAAAAACCTGGCCCTTCGATTCGCATTTGATATGTGCCAGAAGGTATTTGTGGCATTGTAAATACGCCATCTGTATTAATAATGCCATACAAGTCTGTATGCTCCAAAATTGCAGATACCTTTGAATGCTTAAAACAAACCTCATGTGTACCAAGAAATAAGTTTACTTTTCCCCAAATGCTACCTGTTTCTTGGTTGCCTGTTTGAATCATCTCTGATTCAGAAACATCCATATGTCCATGATAATCTCTTGCCATTACAATCAGTTCATATTGGCCAGGCGGGGTGATCCCCTGGATTGACCCACAAAAGGATTTTATGCGACACCTTTCAAGGGGGGCGATTGATATTGGTGTATAGCCGCCTGATAATGAAATCAGTTGTGCGCGAATTTGTGCCATCGGTCGATTACATAATATTGTAATGGATGCGCTATCTGATGATATTTGGACATCCTGAATGCCTTTCTCTAAAAAATTGCTATGCGTCGATTTCAACTGGACCTGTCTGGCAAAAGAACCATCAATATCACTAAATACCCCATCTCCATTGTCATCAAGTAAAGGGTTGGCCTGATGGTACATCCAATGGGAGTTTTGTTTTCTGGCTTCAATAAATGATTGAAAAACAGATTCACCCGCAGATAGTTGATGCATGAAACCAGGTAAAAATGAAGTATAGACATTTTCACGTGTCAAAGGGTTTGAATCTGAAAGGATCACGATTCGTCCTTTTGATGCCAGTTGAGAAAAGCAGTCATGTGAACCTTTCCCATCAATAACAACAATTACCTGGCTGCGTGTTAATTGTTCATAAATGCTGAGGGCATCATGTATTTGTGAGGCTTTCAAATATGCGGTTTCGGATAAAATATATGATGATTCATTATCTGTGCTGCTGTTATCCCATTCACCCAATAAGAATAAAAACAATGGCATGTCTTGTATGTATCTGTTTTTTGCCCATTGCGTGATTGTTTCAATCATATGAGTTTGATCAGGGAGGCTGTCAATTACTGGATCTGCACAATAATCACCATTGATATCAATGTCCTGGGAAAGTGTCATCAGCCATATATCATCATGACGAAAATCCTTTTCCAGAAAGGTTCTATAAATATTTTGCACCAACAGGTTGTGATCGTATTTAGAAAACCGGCTAATCGAATTATCGACAATGATAACGCTTCCAGGACTTTCAAGTGATTGCGGCCATGAAACATGCAAGATACCATTTTCCTGCGTGCCTATCCATAAATTGTCTTCACTTTCAATGGCAATATCAATTATTGATGATATATCTGATGCATTATCAGTTAAGGCAACATCTTGCCATTCATGCGACAATGGATGAAACCGGTATAAATGACTATTATTCGTTCCCATCCATAGAACCCCGGATTGGGATTCTGCAAGCACATTAATTGTGTTGTTATTTAAAGAAGAATTCTCTGAATGATAATGTTCAAATTGATTGGTGTCTAAATCCAGGCAAGACAATCCTTTTGATGCCATACCAATCCATAATTTTCTGTTTTGTCCGCCTATCATGGATTGAATCTGATTTTCTGGAAGCGGACTGTTTGACTGATTGTATCGAATCCAAGCCTTTTCGGAATTTTGATATTCCAAGATACCATTTGATGCTGTTCCTGCCCAGATACGACCATCTGTGGTCTGTGCAATACAGGTAATTGTATCGGTTATTGTCTCATATGTATTCCATTGAAATGATGCCGGATAAAATCTTGCAATGCCATTCATTGTTCCAATCCACAGGCAAGCGTTGACATCATAAAAAATACTGACAACTGAATTATGGGGGATATCACTATTTTGTGTATGAAAACCAGTCCATTGACGTGCATTGGAATCATAAAGAAAAAGTCCATTGGCTGTTCCTACAGCAATTGTTTGACCGCTCATTTCATGAATACATTGAATATGATATGATGTCAAAGGACTGTTCATGGGATCCCAATAGAGCCATTCATGACCTTTGGGGAACATTTGCATCAGTCCTTTGTAACGAAACCCCGCCCAGATATTTCCACTAACTGACTGGGTCAGACAAGAAACTGAATTATCTGGTAAATGTCGATGAATCAAGCGGGTATGAAACTGACAGTGACCACTGGCATTCATTTTAACAAGTGCATCATTAACATTGACAATAATGTCATTTTTATCTGTTGATATGATATTTGAAAATGATTGAATTGAATGAGATCCACAGATTGATGCATACGTATCCCAGGAATCTGTATCAGGATCAAGACGTAACAAACCATTTTTCCTGGTCGCAATCCAAATATTTCCATCATTTGATGATGTCAAATATTGTACAAAATTATCTGTGAGCGGGCTATTGTTTAAGTTATAATTATTCCAAAGAGTCTTTTCAGGATCAAATCGAACAATACCCTGGTTCCAGGTTCCTAACCAGATATGATTATGCAAATCATGACGCACAGTATTGATTACATTGTCTGGCAGTCCGCTATTTTTTGTTTGAAAAATATGCAAGCTGTTTGATGATATATCTATAAAAATCAACCCGCGATGCGTTGCTGCCCAAAGATTATCCACATTGTCAACAGAAATATCCCAAATGTTATTTGTTGGCATGGCTGAGTTATTTGTTGAATATTCTGACCATATTTTTCCAAGCGCATCCCAGCAAAAAATTCCACCTCCCATTGTTCCAATCCATAGCTTTTTTAGATCGTCTGAAGTTGCCAGCGCAGACACATTATTTTCAGTCAGTCCTGAATTTAATGCATGCAATGTATTCCATTCAAGCGTGTGCGCATTGAATTGGACAAGGCCGCCTGTTGTGCCAATCCAGATCGTCTGATCAAACATCTGAGAAATATCTTGAACTGTGCCTGATGGCAATGGGTTTCGATAGTATTGTTGAAAGTTATTTTCAAAATCCACCCGAATCAATCCGCCTTGCGCACCAACCCATGCTATATTGTCTTGGAATCGGTCCCAATATATGCAACTGGTTTGCATGGCACTCAAATAATGATAGGAAACCTGTTGATCCTTTTGAAACACATCATGACGTACTTTTAACCAATGAATGGCGCTGCCAGTTTGACCATCAGCATCAATCACATTTAACCACACCCGGTATTCTCCAGGTGATCCATAAGAATGAACAGGATTAGAAACAAATGAAACCTGATTGTCACCGAAGTCCCAGACATAATGCACTGGCGTTTGGGCATTTAAAATGGCAACATCAAAAGACTGTTCCAGATAAAGCGAGTCAGGCACAGGGGTTGAATTGATACTTAATTGTAAATCCTGTGCATAAATTTTTCCAGGCATACATATAAAACTGAGTGCGATTATTATTTTAAAAAACGTCATCATTATTATCCTATGTGTGTTTTTTAAACTGGTTTGGGGCGTATATAAAAATGGGCGTATATATGCGCCTTTGATGATCAATCTACACTTGAAAAACTGACTGTTTTGGTTGCCTCACGAAATAATTCGATCGTTTGTTCGGCTTCATCAGGTTCAATCTTATGAATAGCAAAACCCGCATGAATAACAACATAATCATTCAATTGGACATCATCCAGCAGCATTAGACTGGCACTCCGACGAATGCCATCAATTTCAACAGTTGCCATCTGATCCTTAATTTCAATTACTTTTGATGGAATGGCCAGACACATATTCGTTATCTCCTGATCTTATTTGATAAAAGTCTTGTTTCTGATTGGTGTGTTAAAACGAGGTAAACTTATAATTGTTTGGCAGCGTAGAGACGTAGCATGCTACGTCTCTACAGTACAAAAACCCCTGACGAACATATTTTAGAAAAGGGGAACTTATTTTCAGGGAATCCCTTAATGTCTTATTTTTGGGCGAATTTTTGAACGTTTCTAAAAGCCAATATCTGTTTCATCTTCAAGCATGTTTACAGTTGGGATCTCTTTCTTTTTTGCCAGATTGTCATGCATTCGACAATAAATAGAGTCTGAAACCGCTAAATTTTTGCATCGTGTACCACTCTTTGTCAATGCACGACATCTTTCAGGCGGCACATATACCTCCCCTGTATCATCATCCATATCATCAGAATCGGATGTATCTCGATCATCAGAATCGGATGTATTGTTTTTATCATGTTCTGTTTCTTCCAAATAGTCTGATAAGACTTCACGCCATCGTGTATCTGCCAGTGATGGAAAAAAGATTGGCTCATGTTCAAGATCCTCTTGAACATTTGTTTCAGGGGCAGCGCGCATATCATTGATGATCAGCGGATCGCCCTCTATTTTTCCAGATTTGGCCAACGAAACAATGTGATTGAATTCATCTTCAAAAGCCTGCAAAATTTCTTCAGGGTCATTAACAAGAGCAGCATCTGTCGCCACGCCGATCGTAACATTATTATTATAACTGATGATACTGATACCATGACCAACCTGACCAATTCTGGGTACCCAAAACATCATATTTTTGATTTTTTTACCTGCAAAATACAAGTGCGTTTTTGGACCTGGAACATTGGTCAGCACAGCAGTGGATTTATTGGCCAGAAAATGAGCGGCTTTTTTGGCCAGATTGGCTGGTGAAACCCCAAGTGCATTGAGTGCCTGGAATCCAATAATCGCATCAGGCGATGTTTTTAAATTGTCCATCCGACGTTTGACTTCACGTACACGAATCACAGGATCTTCCACATGAATGGGTAAAGCGAGAAAAATTAAACTAAATTTATTGCCAAGCTCTTTTTCTCGTCCGCGTCGACGAATATTTACTGGAACAGCAACTCTTAAATCCAATTCATTTACTTTATTGTTCTTTGTTTGTAGATACCGACGCAGCGCCCCACTGACTGTTGAAATCAAGACATCATTGACAGTGGCATGAACACTTCGCCCGACAAGTTTGACATCATCAAGACTGATTGGCTGACTCCAGGCAACATGTTTACGAATTCCCAAGGGCCCTTTTAGTGATGTTTTTGGATCGGGCGGCATCACCATCAGACGGGTAAGTACTGTTGCAAAATCAAATGCAAACCCGGTACTCACGCGTGCCAGATCTATCAGATGAAATGGATTGGTAATAGATTCAATGCATTCTTTTTTGAGAACTTTGCCAAGCTGTTTAGAAATTTTTACTGCCTCACGAATATTTTTTTTCATGGGGCCTTCTTTTTGGTCTTTACTTTTTTCAGATTTGACTGGAAAGTTATCCTGTTTATCAAGATCGGGCTGGGTATCTGTAAGGGAGAGCAACACATGGATCAATGCAATACCATCAGCAATACTATGATGAATTTTGGTAAACAGCACGCAACCATCATTATAGTTTTCTATTAAATACATTTGCCATAGTGGTTTAGAACGATCCATTGGTATGGCAGTCAAATCGCTAATCATTTCCTGCAGTGCCCTTTTATCACCAGGTGCAGGGAGTGCCATTCGATGAACATGGGATCGGATATCAAATGTGGGGTCATCCTCCCACGTCGGAATGCCTACCCCGGAAACTGGCTTGACAACGCGTCTGGTAAATCGGTCAAAAACCAGAAGGCGTTTTTCTATGGTTTCTTTGAGGTCAGCATAATTTAAAACTTCTTCAAATTCTTGAATGGCTGTTATAATCATCAAATTTGTGGGTTGATCCATGTGGAGCCAGAATGTGTCCACGTTTGTCATTAATTCGCTCATATGAGTCTCCCTATTGTTTTATGGCTATCTGAAATAAAGATAGCGAGTTATTTTTTATACTATATTTTTTATACTTTATTTTTTATACTGGCTGACGTTCTTTTTTTGTTTGTTCAGATAACTTTATATAAAATAACAGTTTTGCCCAAATAATGCAAGTGATGTTTACTGGTTAACAGATCTTGCATGGTTTCTCTAAGGAATCATCGATAAATAAGATCCCCATTCCAAAAAAGTTGGACATTCACTGAGGATCATTGAAAAATGATTTATTTCGGCAAATCCAAGAACAGCGTAGGGCTAAAGCCCATAGCCGTCAGGCTAAGCTCGACCTCCTGAAATTGTTCGCCCGCCTGGAGTTGAAACTCCAGGCTA
>Ga0272440_1002505_pt1 | contig 14259 bp, 6 predicted proteins | sample SSMMMBAug17_FD_192440 | JGI IMG/M metagenome (GOLD analysis project Ga0272440, IMG submission 192440) | Marine sediment archaeal communities from Little Sippewissett salt marsh, Falmouth, MA, United States - SSM-MMB-Aug17 | ecosystem: Environmental > Aquatic > Marine > Wetlands > Sediment ...
ACCGCTCAAACTATCAAATAAATAGATATCACCATCAATGGCATGATCTTCAAGATTAGGAACAATTCTAAAACCCGCTTTAAATTCAACAGGATCAACGTCCATTACGCGACTGGCAGAAAGCAGTAATGTTTCTGAAAGCGTTCGTAATGCATCTTCAAGGGCATTGCGATGAATAGAAGATGTCATCCGGGTACAAAGAGGCTTTCGTATTGGAATACGAATTAACAGTAAGTCTGAAAGAAACGTTGTTCCCAATATAACTTTACGCGTTTCTCCACTGCAAAGTGATTCGTATCTGTTTAGCATATAGGGTCTTTTATGCTTTTTGGATAGCGATAAACTGCTGTTCATTGGAACAGTTGCACCGCATTTGACACATATTTCAAAGCCACCATCCATATCAAAGCCTTTTCCAGTATTGACAATAACCAGACGACGATCCAGCGTATGAATCATTTTCATTTGTTTTCCAACCCGGCGCCATTGCCCCAAATTCACTTCACCCACAGGAACTGGAAACTGCGCACTGCCAGCATAAGTAATTTCCTGGTCATTTTCATATTCTTCAATGGCTTCCCCTTTTTCCGGATGAAATCGTTCCGGAATCAGCATATCTGATTCAATAACAGCGCCATTACAAATAGGGCATCTTTCTTTATTGTTTGATGATATGTAATCATCTGTGAATGTATCCTGTACATAACTGCAAATCGTACAATGAACATATTTTTTTAGACTGGTTGATGAAAACAATTGTTCCGCCTGATCAGTATCTTTATTGCTTGCTTTATCGCTGGTTATCCCCCCGCTTCGATAGACAGTTTTATTGATAACAACCAGTCTTCCGGGGGCGTATTCACTTAAGGCCAACGCAATGTTTCTTTGAGGTTGTTCTTGAATCTTAATTTGATTGTTCTTTTTTTTCTGAACCATAAAACTGACCAGATCTCTTGGGAATGAATAAGTGGGTAAAAAATTATGATCAAAAAGAAAATCAAGAAGTTTAGTGTCTTCTTTGTATATTTTTACCTGATTAAGCCGGGTCATCAGATCTTGAATAATGATTTCCAACCACTTTTCTTTATGGGTAAGGTGAGCAGGCAGCTTAATGTCCGGAAGCCATTTTAAAATTTCATGATAAAAGCTATTATCCGGTAGTGTATGCCTGTCATCGATCCATCTTTGAAAATTGTTTAAATTGAGTGTGTCATGAGTATTGTCACTGAAAAATTCAGCGGCATTACCTAAGGCTGAAAACAAATCCGATGTTTTATTTTCTTTTATGTTTCCTTTATCAATGGATTCATGAAAGAAAGTTTGAAATAAAAAGGCATACACATGTCGTTTAACGATTTTTTCATTCGTGATATCAATAACAGGTTTTCTTATTTCACCGGCAATAATTCTTTCAGGGTGATGAAAATAATAGCTATCATGAGGGCCTCCCTGAGCATAGGTAATAACAGTAGAAACAGCAGTGCCTCTTCTTCCGGTTCTTCCAGCGCGTTGCTGATAATTCTCTCGTTGAGGGGGAACATTTCTGAGCCCCACAGCTACCAAAGAACCAATATCAACGCCCACTTCCATTGTTGTTGTGCAACTCAAGACATCTATGGGGCCTTCGCGATCGTCAAGCAGAATATCCTGGAATCGAAGTTCATGTTTTTCTGTTGTTGCATATAGAATTCCATTATCTTTTTGTGAGAGTTGAGCGGTATGTTCTTCTGCTGAAATATGCCTGGGATGAGTACCGGATAATGCTTCAAAAACCGGTTCCCGAAAGAAACGTTTTCGTGCTTTTATATATGAATCGTTGGGGTGACATTCATTTACATTCTTACTTCTGCATTGAGGGCACTGGTTTGCAACCAGTACTGGAGAAATATAGGCACAATTCTGACAGTGAAACCAACTTCTTTTAAGATCAATGTGTAAGGTTGTTGCAGATGGATCAAGAAAATGTAATTCGTTTTCTTCATTGCATAATCGTTTACAAAAAATTTTTTGGAGTTCAGTGATAACAGAATCGTCTATTATTAAATCATTGCGTAGAATTTTTTTCATATTCAGTCTAAAATTCCCGGAATGTCCCCATGATTTGGAAAAATTTGCAGCTCTGTTTCGATTGATTCTGGATATGGATTTATTGAATGCATAATCTTTTAAAAGCTCATTGATCCATACAAGAATGATATTACGATATTCCTGCTCGGACAGGTTGATATTTAATGCATTCAAATCTTTAATCAATCCTTTTTCTGCACGTTTTGATGGCGTGACATACCCAATAGTGGTTGCCTGAAATGAATAAAAAGGATGACACAACTGTCGCAGTAATGCTTCATAGTAACCAGGCGGCGGCGTAATTTCCCAACGATCTTCAAAGACATCTTCCAAATCCGAATCATAATCCTCTTCAAATTGTTGTATATGCTGACGCAGATCCTGTTGATCACTTTGATCAAAAAATTGAAGATGATATTTTGAAACAACCGCGACAAACGCATGATACAAATCTGTTGTTAATCGTGTTTCACGATTGATCTGATTCATTTGTTGCCAGGCCAGACAAATGACCTGTCTGAATGAATCAAGTTCCACCTCTCTTGGAATAAAAAGCGCCAGTCGTGCGGCGCGTTGACGACCATCTGAAAATAATAATGTTTTTCGACCGGCATTGGGTGAATGTTTACTTTCAGTTTTTTGTGGGGGTTGATGAAGAATTTGTGCTTTCACAAGATTGGCAAAAGGTCCTTCACCCTTTGTCGTGAATGATTTCATTTTAAAGGGTGATTGGGTCAGTCCGCGATGACAGATGGGGCAACGATCAAAAGATAATTTCATTTTCCCTTGAATTCGTTCCGGATGAGCCTTATTGGGGATGTAGGCTGGTAAGTAATTTTTGTCATCTTTGGGAACATTTTCTCGAATGATTTTTCCTGTTTTAATATCGATAAAAATTTTCGACGCATTCTCTAACGAAGACTGATTTATCGGTTCCACTAAAATATGAACCTCAATTAATTCGAGAGACTGTTCACGTCCCACATGATTTGAAGGTTCATGTAATAGAAAATCTCCTCTAATGTCATTGATATACCCGCGAATGAATGCAGAACCACAATCCTGATGTGAAATCAGTTCAAAGACTCTTCCACCACAATCACAGTTCGTTTTGGGGATTCCATACAAGCGGCCTAAAATAAACGAATTACCATTTTGATCCAGACGACAATGACATTTGGGGTTAATACAGGCGTAAAGTCCTGGTAATCCGCGATAGAACAGATGAAGCCTTGCCGGTAAAAAAATTTTGCCATCGGTTTTCCGCCTGGCAAATGTGCATAACGATAATAATGTTGATGTTGCTTTTTCCCGAACAGATGCTGACGTGTTTGGAAATAAAAAAGTGGCCAATTCGCCAAACTCAATGGGCTTTTGGGAAATTTTTTTCATTAATGCCTGTGCCGGCGGAAAATCAAAGAGTTGATTAAAAAGATAATGATGAAGCTGATCCATATGTTGTTGAGACCAGTTTAACTGAGTGGCCAATTGTTTGATACTGTCAATGGCAGCGGTTGAATCAATGTAATAGTTTAAAAAAGTTTCAATATTAAACGATGATAAGGCGTTTGCTTCGTTAATTGTAGCGGATTTACCGGGAATCATTTTTTCTTTTTTACCCACAATAACATGAAAGACTGTTTCACTTGATTCTTGAGATACACCTGTCAATGCGTTGGCAAAACGAATGGTATCATGTTTATTTCCAAGACTGGCACTGGTTAGAATAAATCGAATTCGGTTTCGTGAAACGCCCAAACGAGATTGCAGGCGTCTGATTAACAAAGCAACTTCTGCACCTCCGGTTCCGCGATATGTATGCGCCTCATCAATAACAATGACGAGCTCATTTTGAGTATCTGAAAGCAGCCAATTTTTAGTCTGTTGAAATATTTCCCGCTCAATGGGACGCATCAGCATATACTCCAACATTGAATAATTGGTAATTAAAATATCCGGGCAAATCTCATGCATTTCGTGTCTTGTGAGAAGCTCCCGATCATCAGGCTGCGTTTTTAATCGATCCTTCCAATGATATTTTGTAAAGCTTTCCCCCGCGCGTTTGCCTGTTTTATACACCAGGGTTTCCAGATCTTTTGCATAAAATGAAGAAAGATCTTTTGATGGCCATTTTCCCATTTTTTCAAGTTGATCTTTGCGTTGTAAAAATTCAGGGTTTTCATAATAATCTTCAAAAAGTGGTTTCATGTGATAAAGGTCTTTTTTAGAGGATCGCTGACCTGGATAAGGTGTTCGACTGTTATAAGCACCAAAACGAAAATATCGGCCACAGTTACCTGCAATCAATTTTGCAGCGTCTTTATTTCCAAACAATTTTCTGAGTCGTCCCAATTGATCATTTACCAAAGCATTCAAGGGATAAAGCAGCAGTGCCCGGCATCCCGGAATTTTGGCACTTTCAGGTCTTTGTGACGCTTCAATTGCCAGTTTTCCGATAATGGGCATTAAAAAGCTTTCGGTTTTTCCGGATCCGGTTCCGGTTGAAATGATCAAATCTTTGTTCTGATTAAAAAAATGCTGAAGCGCTTCCAATTGGTGATGGTAAGGTTTTGAATAAATACCAATGTTTAAATTGGAAAGTTTTACCAGCGTTTCCCTGACAATAGCAGGTAAATCAGCTTGTTGAAATGATTTGGATTGTTCATAAACAGGCGTTGCTTCTATGAAGGGTAATCTGGAAATAATATTTTTCCCATGAGTTAACATTTGATGACGTTCATGAATAAGACTATCATCTTTGATATGATACTGCATTTCGAGGTATGAGATAAGCGTATTGTTTAAGACGTCTATCATATTTTGAATACTATATTTTTCATGCTTTCCAGTCATTTTTTTTTCTTTCAAATATGCGGTATTATGAACATTGAATCCCTAATTGTTCAAGAAAGTAAATGATATCATTTTTAAAAATGGAATTAAAATAATACGTATTTTTGGACTTTTGTTGGGTCAGCGCCAGAAATATTCTCTGATGGGATCGAGGTAGTTTATTGTTTAAGGTAATTGCATAACTGTCATCCTGCTGCCTGATTGATACTGTTGTAGGACAATTATGATCATCATCAATTCCATAACATATTTTATGAATGTCTTTAAAATGAACACTTGATTCGCGTTTTAATCGAAATGGATGTGTTTTGGATAATTCTCCCCATATATAAGAGGCACTTTTACCTTCACGAATTCGGCAAAACAATAACTCACCATTGTGTTTTTCTAAATGATAGAGATGAATCCATCGTTTATTCTGAAATTGATGATTTTGTTGTTGCGGATAGTAAATATCAATTAAAGATGAATCAACAGATACCTTATTGAGTCGCTCTTTGGCCTGGTTGATATTTAGCGCCATCCACTCCTTCAGGTCGGTTATTTCGTCATTGATATATGCACGATAACTTTGCCATAATATATTGTAAGGTTCGAATGTGTCATCATGGCATTTTTTGAGATGAATATATCTGGCAAAACCGGCAATTTTAACTGTTTCACCGATAATTTCAGATAATGATTTTGTTTCAATACCACCAGTAAAAATAACATAATCAGAACAAGGCATTTGAATGGCCCTGATGGGTGCTGGAAGAATATAACCGCCCGATAATCTTGAAATATCCCGAATCGTTTGCAACTGCCAATTAATAATTTTGATGATTGAATGATCCGACTGTTTTTGCGGATAGGCGAACAAAGGTTTCAGATGATTATAGACATGGTTAATAACCTGTTGTTGATAAACAGGAGCAATATTGTTTTCCTTTGTCAGACAACAGTTATTTAAACGATATCGAAAATATTCGGCAATAATGATTTTTAGAAAGTGATTATCAGTGAGATCACTTGTGTGAAGTTGCAAACGTTGAAGAATCATTTGAATGGTTTCTGAATAGGAAAGAATTTTCATGTATTCATCTTTTTAATATTTTTAATGAGTTTAACAACGCGATCATCATGTTTTTCACCAATATTCTCTTCACAAAATTGAACGAATAATTCTTGATTCATCAGATCACACATAGCGAGCGGCATCAACCATCCAAAACCAATTGAGTCAAGAGGCGTTTTATTGTTTAGAAATTGACAGGCATTTCGAATGGATATTTTCCAGAGCTGACTGATATCAGACATATCCTCAAGTAAAGATTGTAAGGTTTCCGGGAATTCTGATTTTGAACAGGAATGGCGCCAATGGTTCCAGTTTTCTGTTGATATTGTTCCCCCTTGAATCTTGTCTGTTATGCCCTTTGCTCCCCATCCCAAAAGATCTGTATTAAAAACCGGGCCAAACATACAAAATTCCTTACTTAATGGTAAGGCCGCCGGTCCATCTGCCAGAGTGGCAAAGCATACAACATGATTATGGGATTCTTGATAATTGATCAAACGATTGGTTATCAGTTGGCGTAACGTCTGTGCATAACATTCAAATGCCGACAGATTGATTCCTTCGATAATAATGGCGGTCAGATAATCAGATGATAAAGATTGATTCAAGCATGGCGTGATTGCGTTATGAAATGGGTTTCCATCAAGTAATCCAACAGGAATGTGAAGGATTTGAATGTCATTGTTGGCAGCAATGCTTCTTGCACATATTTCTGCAAGAAAAAAAGATAGAGCGCCTGAAAACGTTATTAATGCGCCTGTTCCTAAACCCGCCAGTATTTCTGTGGACAATTTTTTAGCTTTTTTATTAATTAAACCAATTGCTTTGAAATTATTGACCATATGTTGATGAAGATTTTTATACGAATCAACAATTTTAATATTTTCTGATGCTTGAAATTGTGTAAGATGGATCGTTGATGTTAATTTTTTTTCGGCGATTTCCGGTTTTGTTTTCTGTTCTTTTTCCATAATTGGTGTATTCAAATTGTCAATCATTTGTTCAATGGATTGGATCCTTTCACTGATAGGCGCAAGCCTGGAATCAACGTCATCTCTGCTAATCTTCAAATTTTCGATCATTTGTTCAATGGATTTTATTTTTTCATTGACAGGTGTAATGCTTTTTTTCAATTCACAGTCCATTGTTCGTTTATCAAATTCGTTTTGCATTGATTCTATCTTATCGGTTCTTTTTCTCTGCTCAGGTAATAATTCGTCTAAGATTAAATCTATATCCTTTTGGATGTCATAGCTATTCACTAAGATATCATTGGTAAGATAATGTTTCATAAAACTACTGATAAATAGATTTTGAATTTGAATCTTTTCAAAATCTAAATTGACATTATCATCAATAATTATATCAATGAGTGAGTCTTTTAAAAAATAACCAAATTCGTATAGAAGTTTAATATCCTCTATCTTAATTTTGCTTTCATTTTCTGCTTTCCGCAAGTATGAAAAACAGCGGACGTCTAAAAATGTATTAGGGGGGATATGCTGATGATTATCTTGAAAATCGTCAGTATTATCATACGCTTCTAAAACTTCAAAAAAGCTGGTATTTGATTCCAGCCAATTGAAAAACATATGAACGATAAAAAATTCTCGAAAAGCTTCACCACTATCATTTTCTACATTTTGTTTTAAATTTTTAACGAATTGTTTAAATATTAATTCGTAATTCTTTGGAGAACTTTTGCGAAAGCCATCTACTGGTGGAAGTTTATTAAACCATCTTTTCTTATTTTTATTTGAGATTTTGTTGAATAAAGTCATCCATTCTTCCAGGGGCTTATTGACAATGAAGATCAATTTTTCATTGGGATATTTTTTCCACTCCATAATTATTTCTCCTCCAGATAGTTAATTTTTTTAATCATGGATCTAAAATAAGGTTCCATTTCCGGCTTTATCCTTTGCTTTTGAGCTTCAAGAAATTCCTTTAATTCAGTAATAGAATCAGGAATTTTTTTTCGATTCCATCTCGGATGCCAGGTCATAGTTGTTAACCATTGAACCTGTCTTTTGATATCATTAGATAAAGGAATCCTATCCTTTATTTTTTGTTTAAGAAGCGTAATCCTTCCATAATTGTTAAAATCAAGTTCCAGGGATGAGTTGGCACGTTTTAAAGACTCAGCGATTTTTTCAAGTAAACGTATTTTAAAATGATCTAAATCTTCAGTTTTTTGAGGCTTAATGCCAAATTGATGGAACCTTGCTTCTTTTTTATCGATGATGATATGTACTGGCATTTTAGCCGGTAAGATAATCTCTTTAAGGCTATGGGAATCTATGTTTTCAATCGTTGTTTTCCAATCATTTGCTTCTATGCGAACCCTGTCTGTCATTAAAAATACACTGGGATAGTTCAAATTTTTGTTTGGTGTATCGGATTTATGAAAGATATACTTTGTATTGTTGAACGTCATTGATGCTAAAGATTGATTTACCATTTGAGTATCAATATACAAAGGAGATGCATGGTCAATTGGTGGTGATTCTATTGTATGCCCATTATAAACAAAAGATATCTTACCCTGAATTGGCTTTTTAGCGTTGTCCCGATAAATTCCTATCAGTAATGAATGATGATCAGAAAAGCAATTCTCCGGAGGAAATATCAGTGAAACGCCTTCCTGATCGGGAAGGCTGTCCATCGTTTTGTTAAGATTATCCGATACCCATTGTTCAAGTGAAGACCTTATCGATTGTTTGAGATCAGGAAAAAAAATCTCAGTGCATTTCCATTTGTTGAATGCAAAGAATTCTTTTCCCAATATTGTTTTAGGAATATCTATTTTTAATTCTTCGTTCCACACAACATAGTATTTTTCACCCCAATGAAGCGGTTTATTGTTCTGTTCAAGACGATTATTTTTAACCGAAAAAATATTGATTTGATTATCAGACAGTCCTGACAAAGACATCGGTGATCTGTCAGAAAATTCAATAATATAATTTGTTTGTGGCGCAAGACTACGTTTGATGATCGTTTTTTCTTCAACTGACTCTTCAATAGGCCCCTGATAGCCATGTTCAATGCTGATTTTTCCTCTTGATTCTTTTACATGAATAACAGCCCTCAAAGACCAATAAAATTCAGATATTTCTATTTCAAGGTGAGCGTTTGGTTTTTTTCTTCTTCGAATAACAGGCGTGTTGTTTTTTTGACCTCCAAAATGCTGAACTCTATTTCCTTTCGTTGGCGGACAATAATTCTCACATTCAATTGAGCCCTCACCCTTATTGTGTGCAAAATGAGGGATTCTTTGATAATTATCTTTATCTACACTTGAAACAAAATGTACCTCTTTCCTGCATTTTGGACATACATATTGAACATACCTGGCAATATTATCATTTGCTTCAATAAGTTTGTTATACTGTACTTCAATTGCGTATTTCATAATGGTCAACCATATTATATAAACATAAAGAGTGGGGTATTCCCTTATCCACATAAATCATTTTTCTGGTTCTGATTTTTTTCAAAAGCAAATGGATTGATGGTAAGGAATGCTCGAAAGGCGCTGGTGATGAAATATTTTTCATAATTGACTCACTATTTATGGATAATATTGATGAGGACTTACGATTTTTAACATGTTAATAACATAAATTGTTTGTCATTTCAAACATTCACTGGCACCGGCGTGCCTGTTGTAGATCTGAATGTGGGTTTGGAGGGTGCAATCCCATTTAGTTGCACAGCCAGAAACAGATATAGAGACGCACAGCCGTGCGTCTCTACGCTTGTTTCTGTCTTCAAACTTGTACTGATTAAGAAGAATTATTGCATGAGCGTATTTAATGTTGGATACGCTCATTTGATTAACGTCGGGTGAAACACACTTTTATGTGCTCTTCCTTCTGATCATAATGTTAAAAATTATTACTCATATTAATGTTTCAGGTATTCAATAATCATCTATTGACTTGTGTGTAGACAATAAAATTGATATAAAAGACTTTATCGCATTAATAATAAAAATTTCTTAATAAATTTTTAACACAATCAAGGAGGGATCATGAAACAATTAACGATTATTGTAACATTCATTTCAATGGTATTAAGCATTTCATCATTTCATGTATTGGCAGATGAGAAAACAGATGCAACCAAAATTCTTATCATTAAAGCAAATAATGATTATTTTAAAAGATCGAAACACCCATCAAGTGACAAAAGGTATACACATGGGACCAGCATAGGGTTTATCAAGAAGGGAACGTTCTTTTTTCTCGAAAAAATTGGAAAGCAATTACAAAAAACGCTAAATTGTGATGATCTTTATTCATCAGCGACTTTGTTACAGGATATCTATACATCTGATAATATTGAAGACCTGATCCCAGCCATTGATGAGCATCCATACAGTGGTGAAATGGATGTGATCATTGGACTTCATCTCAGAAAAAATGATCATCCGTTCTTTCACTTTGATCAACAAACATTGTACTCTGCTGCAGTTAGTCTTGGTGCAACAGGAAAATACAGTTTTGCAAAGAATTCACAAACAGAGGTTCATCGGCTTATAGGAGATACCCTCCCTGAAGGATGGGACTATCAACTCGCCAGTCATTTTGCTGCGAAGTTAAGTCTATCTGTTAAAAAGAAGTTTAGTTATACACTTCAAAAAGATTGGGGGTTATCTTTACAAAAAACATTTCATATGAATGGAGATCTGGGGAATACTCTGGTTCAAGGTGCAATTGGAGTAGAACTAAGAATTGGTCTCAATTTACCAGATGATTTTGGGCTCTATGCCCAGGGCGCTGGCAATACAGGTTCATCTGCGCAAGGAGATGACGGTGTTATTACAAGTAGTGGTGATCGAATCGGTTTTTATATGATTTTATTGGCTGAAGGCAGATATGTTAATGATAATTATCATATTGGTGAAGATGTTACTGCTATCAAAGGTATTGGAGAACTTGGTGTGGGAGCTGGTATAGCAACATCCAGATGGAAAGTTCCTTTGTTACCCATAGAAATGCCAGCAATAAAAATTGAAATATGTTACATCCGCCAAACTGAAGAATTTAAAGAGCAGGATGGCCCCCATCGATATGGGACTTTTTCTATTGTAGCACCATTAGATTAGAATTTTTTATCATGGGCAATACACAAGCATTGTTTACAAAAAATCCGACCATAGACCTTGGTATTTTGCCCATAAAAATTTTTTTTAAATTCAGATTTTGGAATCACCCTTTTATGGTGATTCCATGCGATATCATTCTTTTTAGAAAACGTTTTTACCAATGCATCATTTTTTAATTTACAGCGGCTTACGATAAACAGAAGCATCTACCGGGATAAACTTATCATTAATACCGTGTAATGTTTCAGAGTGACCAATAAATAAATATCCGCCTGGATAAAGCTGCCGATAGTATTTTTCGAATAATCGCCTCTGAGTTTCTCTATCAAAATATATAATCACATTGCGACAAAAAATAACATCCATCCTGGTTTTTATACCAAAATTAGCCCCCTCATTGAGATTAAGACGACGAAACGTCAGACGGTCTCTAAGTTCGGGAACAATTCTGTTTTTGCCCTGATTTTTACCTTTACCACGCATGGTATATTTTCTGAGATAATAATTGGGAATACCTTCAAGTTGAATGTCGTCATAAACGCCTTTTGAGGCTTTACTCAACACGTTTGTAGAAATGTCAGTGCAAAGAATGGAGTAGTTCAGGCGTACCTGTTTGGTAATATACTCATCCATAACCATTGCAATGGTATATGGTTCTTCACCAGTAGAGCAACCAGCGCTCCATATGAATAATTTTTTATATCGAATATCGGGTCTGACTTTAAGCAATTCAGGAACAACTTTACCTGTTAAAACGTCAAAATGTTTGGGCTCACGAAAGAAATTGGTTTTGTTCGTGGTAACCACATCAATCATATGAACCAGTTCTTCTTTTCGTCCTTTATCGCTTTTAACAAATTCATAATATTTTCGGAAAGAGTTCATCTTTAATTTGCGCAGTCGTTTTGCAAGCCTGACTGATAACATGGTTTTTTTGATTTCAGGTAATTTAATTCCACACTGATTATAAATAAAATTACTAAACAATGTAAAATCAGTATCAGACAATTCACCAATCATGTACCCTGGATCAATCTCATTGACAGCCATTACGTTTATTACTCCTTAAAAAAAAGAGAAGCACTGAAGCACTTCTCTTTATTTTGATTTATGGGTAGACATATCAAAAGGGGAATCACCCGTCATATTCGAATCTAAGTGTTTTTAGGGTCAGCATCATCAGCACTTGATGAAAAATCATTCAATACAGCTATTTCAATTGATGACAAAACCCGATCAATATCCAAAATAATAATAAACCGATCATCCTGTTTGCCCATCCCCCGGATGAATTCTGTATTCAGTTTAGTCCCCAGTTTGGGAGCAGAGACAATATCATTGGTTTCAAGTTCAATAACACCTTTTACAGCATCGGTGAGGGCGCCCATCTGGATTAATTCGCCTTCAATGTGAATATCAATAATGACAATGCATGTATCGACAGTCCTCTGAATAGGTGTCATTCCAAGCTTTAATCGTAAATCGATAACTGGAACGACATTCCCTCGCAAATTAATAACACCACAGAGATAATTGGGCATACGAGGCACCCGTGTAATGGTCGTAAAATCCAAAACCTCTTTGACTTTCATGATTTCTAACGCAAAATCTTCGTTATCCAGCATGAATGTCAAATATTGATTCGATTGGATGGATTCTTCAGATGCCATATGGCCTCCTTTCTTAATATCGCTCAAATTCACCGTCATCGTCATCATTCATATCCAACAAAACCCCACCGGAATCTGTGTCTGCAAAATCGAAATCATTTTTTGATGAAACGGGTACTGGTTTTGCTGTTGGCCGTTTTGTTATTCTCGAATGGGACTGAGCTGGGGCTGTATTGATATGAGTTGACTGCCGTGCAGCTTGACCTCCCACTTTAAAAAATGTTGCAGCATCTCTTAATTGTTCAGCCTGAGCCGTCAGCTCTTCACTGGTAGAGGCCATTTCTTCAGAAATACTGGCACTTTGTTGAATGACATGATCCAATTGCTGAATAGCTTTTGTTACTTGTTGAATACCATCAGCTTGTTCTGCACTGGACACATTAATTTCTTCAACCAATTCTGCTGTTTTTTGAATTCCAGGCACAATTTCCTGAATCAAGTTACCTGCACGTTCTGCAATTTCAACACTTGTTCCTGAAAGCGTACTGATTTCTTTTGCGGCAGATTGACTTCGCTCAGCCAGTTTGCGAACTTCAGCAGCAACAACAGCAAATCCTTTTCCATGTTCACCTGCACGGGCGGCCTCAATGGCTGCATTTAATGCCAGCATATTGGTTTGACGAGCAATTTCTTCGATAATGCTGATTTTTTCAGCAATACTGCGCATGGCGGATACTGTTTCAACAACAGATTTTCCACCTTCCTGAGCATCAATAGCAGCTTTATTGGCAATGGCCGCAGTTTCTCTTGCATTGTCAGCATTTTGAGAAACTGTACTGCTCATTTCTTCCATAGAGCTGGATACTTCTTCAACACTGGCTGCCTGTTCTGTTGATCCCTGTGAAACTTGTTGGGCGCTGGAACTGATTTCCTGGCTACCGGTCGCAACTTGATCAGAAGCGGTTTGGACATTGACAGCAATTTTTGTCAAATCTCTAAGCATCATCTGGAATGCGCGCATCAGTTCATCATCATCAGAACGTTTTTTGACATGAATCATTAAATTGCCTTTGGCAATTTCAGTGGTTATGGCAACAATTTTTTTCATTGAAATCAACATATTTGATAATGCCATCATGAGGGTATCGCGATCAGAACGTTTCTCAACAGTAACATCAAATTTACCAATCGCAATATCTTGTGCCATTTGTGTTACCTGATTCATGGCATCAATCAGCATATTGAGATTGTTTTTAATTTCATTGAAATCACCTTTATAGGTATCTGAAATTTTGTCAGGAATATCGCCTTTACTGATCCGGTCCACATATTCAGCAGCTACATTCAGAGGTTGTATAATGGCATCAAGTAAATCATTTACCCCTGACACAATCTGCTTGTAGTTTCCTTCAAAATTGTCAGCATTGGCACGCGTGTCCAGTTTACCATCAACCGCTGCATTGACAAGGTTAAGTACATCATGGGTAACTTCCATTTCTTTCGATATATCAAGAACATATTCAAGCCCTCCGGAAATATTTCCAGAAGCATCTTTTAAG